>JGI24539J26755_10000040_pt1 | contig 48799 bp, 40 predicted proteins | sample NorSeaMetagenome_2_FD_26755 | JGI IMG/M metagenome (IMG submission 26755) | reverse complement strand
TTTTTATTCTTTACTTTCTGAACAGCAAGGAGCAGTACAAGCTGAATGAAATTGAGATTTATTTAAAATTGAGTCTGTAGACTGCCCACTTTTATAATTGTTTTCTTTATCAAATTTAAAACCTTTATTCATTGTACTACCTATTGACTCAAAGTTTACCTCTTCTTCTAATTTAACTTTCTCATTGTCAGAATACATCAGACCTTAATATCTAACTCCAACTAAAGAGTTTAAAAATCTATTAAAACCCAAGAGCTATTTTATTATAAGGAAGATTGTCTTTTATTCTTTACTTTCTGAACAGCAAGGAGCAGTACAAGCTGAATGTAATTGAGATTTATTTAAAATTGAGTCTGTAGACTGCCCACTTTTATAATTGTTTTCTTTATCAAATTTAAAACCTTTATTCATTGTACTACCTATTGACTCCAAGTTTACCTCTTCTTCTAATTTAACTTTCTCATTGTCAGAATTACAGCCTATAAAAATCAAATTAATCATTAAAATAAAAAATAATTTTTTCATATTTAATTTTTATAAATTATTTAAAGTTTCTAAATACCTATTATAAGTTTCTGCATCAACTTTATTTTCTTTCCATAATTCTAATACAATTAATTTGTTTCGAGCAATAACAGATTTTTCTATATCTAAACGAAAGTTTTTATAAGCATTATAATCAGTAGAAGTATAAGAATTCCATAGATTTTGCACATATGAAACCGGATTAAAGAAATAGCTAGATTTTATAAGATTATTTTTATCATCATTCTGAATTTCTATTTCATCAGCAGCAGCAATATTCATTTGATTAATAATAGAGCTTACACTTCTTCTTATTAACTGATTATCTAATGTTTCTTCATCAGACTTATTTGTTTCAACTAATTCAGGATGTATTTCTATTAAGAAATCATATAAATCAATATTATCTAATTTAAACACCTCATAGGTTTGTTTTCTGTTTACATCTAAGAAATCAGTCATATAATTTGCAGGATATTTCATGCTTACATACTGATGAACAGAGCCCGGAATAATAACACAAAACAACAACCAAATACTAATCATTTTAAATGCAACAGAACTACTGCTTATCGCATGTTTATTTATAAAATAAAAAATAAAAGAACATGAGATAATATACAAATTAGATAGCACAACTATTTTCAAAATAGATGCGATATTAGAAAATGCCTCATTAAAAAAACCAACACCTAAAATCAAAATGTCAACAGAGAATATTAATAAAAAAAGGTAAAATAACAATCTACTAAATATCCAAGAATTCTTTCTTTTATTTTGTATAGAAATTAATTTATTGAAATTTAAATCTTTCTCAAGTCCATTAATATTATAAGTGAGGATAATTAGCAGAATTGGTAGTAAAAATATTATAAGAAAAGAAAAGTCAATATTACCGTTAATCAATCTTTCATAATTTGAGATCTCCTCAACCATATCTGTGTCAAATGACGAACTCCATCTATTAACTTTTTTATAGAATCCAAATTGTTCAGACTGACCAATTCCTAGAGGAAATAACACAGAAGGCATCTTAACAACATAGGAAGGGGTATATCTTATTGACCAATAAGGATCTTCAATCTTAACCCATGGTTTATCATCTGGCCCTTTCTCATTTTCAAACCATTCAGTTATTTTATTAAATTCTAATTCCTGCTTGTCTTTAATTTCTGTAATTGTATTAAGTTGTTTATGCATTATTTCATATCCATTATAAATAGAAAAAATACATAAAAGCATAAAAAAGATATAAGAAAAGAGTTTAGCTTTATTTCTAATAAAGTGTTTATATTCAAATAAAAAAATACTTAAATTCATTGTGTTAATGATTTTCTTGAGAAAAAATTAATTGCAAAAACTAGAGTAAGAACCCAAAAAAGAAGACAGATAAAATCAGTTAAATATTTAGATTGAATAGAAATAAAAGAAGCATTTTTATAACTAAAATCATCTATTGATCTAAAAAATTCATTACTAGCTTTCCATCCCCGCTCTCCAGTCTTAGATCCCCCAAAAGCATATTCATCATTTAATGTTTTAATAAAGTATCTTCTATAAATTTCAGCTTCATTTAAGAAATCTAAATGATGAAATAAATCAGTGCCAGCAGATGCCATACTTAAACTTTGTAATGATGCAAATGGATTGATAAAGCCACTGAGTTGATAATTGCCTTTTTGAATGCCTAAATTTTTATATAATTCTCCATAATGCTTATCCCAAACTTTATTTCCATACTCCTCGTCAGCTTGCATTAAAATACCAGCAAAATTAATAGGTAACTGAAAGACTATCAACATCATATCTAGCTAAAACCTCTAACTCTAAATCTTTTTTTCTATCATCAAATGGGTTATGACCATCCACACCTTTAGATCGATCTTCTTTCATTTTTTCACTTAATTCTATTCTTGTAGGAAGAGGCGTTAGACTCTCAGTAAAATTCCCTACTGTTTTTGGAAAAAAAACTGTCCAAAGAAGCCATGTAATGATAGTTAATGATAATGCAGAAGTACTTTTCTTAAATATAAGAGAGAGTAGTACTGTAAATGATATAATAATAAAATAATAGACAAAATAACTACAGAAAAATACAATTAACCTAATAAGCTGATCCAATTCAATCTTACTAAAGTTTAGAAAAAACTGTATTGCAATAGTAAATAGCAATAATATAGTAGCTAAAGATAAGAGACTAAATATTTTAGCAAAAAGAATTTTTTTCAAACTATTCCCTTGTATTAACAAAAGCTTTATTCTACCACTTGATATTTCAGAAGTATATATATTAAAAGCAAGAAATATCAAAAAAAGAGGAATAATAAATTGAAATAAAAGAGAAACTTTCAACTTTCCAAATTTTGAAATAGTTACAGACTGTGAGGCTTCTGAAAATGCAACTTCATTTTGTTTATGACCTTCTAGACGCAAGACGAGCCCTGTAACTGCATTAACACCTTCATCTAAACTGTTAAGGATTGAATTTGACTTAAAGGCATAGGTACCAAAATGGGCAGCACTATGAGGGTTTGAAGGATTCATTTCATCCCATTGAGCTCTTATATGGCTATGAGCATCATTTTGGCTTTCAATCTGTTTGTTATTTTGGATAATTCCAAAAAATGTCACTAAAAATAATAAGATTAAAAAAAAGGAAATAAAAAAAAGAAATAATTTATTTCTTAGAAACCCTCTCCATTCATTGTAAAAAATAATTCTCATTTAATTTTTTATATAATCAAGATAAATACTTTCTAATTCTCTAGAGCTAACATCTTTGGAAAACATTTCTTTAACCAATGATCCATTTTTTAATATACCAATCTTATCACAAGTTTCACGAACTCTAAATATATCATGAGAAGCCATAAGAATTGTAGCACCTGCCTTACTCATCTTCTTTAGTAATATTGATAATTCATTGCTTGATAATGGATCTAAACCACTTGCAGGCTCATCAAGAAGATAGATTTTTGCGTTTTTAGCATAAGCTATAGCTATTCCAACTTTCTGTCTCATACCCTTTGAATATTCAGAAATGTATTTATTAAAAGCTTCCTTTTCTAAGCCACATTCCAAAAGAAAATCAGATAACTGTTCAGAAGTGAATTTCAAACCAGCAAGCTTAGAGAAATAATCTAAATTTTCAATTCCTGTAAGATAAGGATANAGATTAACATTTTCAGGAATATATCCAATCCTATCTTTATTGATTACTGAACTATCATCAGAGTCAAGCATTTTAATATCACCTTTATCTGGATTTAAGAAACCAAGCAGCAAATTAAGAGTTGTAGATTTTCCGGCACCATTAGCCCCTAACAAACCATATATTTCACCACTCTTTACTTCTAGTGAAAGATTATCAAGAGCAACTTTATCTTTAAATTTTTTTTCTATGTTTGATAACTGAATCATTTTAAATTCTTTAATATTAATTTTTATAACATTGTTGACAATATCCCTCTGCTGTTAATTTGAGTTCTTTAACATAAAAACCTTTAATCTCTATAATCTCTGGTGATTTCACCCCCTCTAAACAGAAAGTTTCATTACAAGAATAACAAATAAAATGTCCATGATTATGGTTATGTGATCTAGAATTACATTCATTTTCTCTACATAAAGAATACCTCATTAAATTATTAGTATCAGGTACTTTATGAATTAAACCTTTATTTTCAAAACTTACTAAAGACCTATAAACCGTAACCTTATTAATTGAATTATCAAAATGCATCAAAATCTCCTCTACTGATAATGATTTATTAGAAGAGTAAAAAAAATTCACCAAGTCAGTCCTAAATTTAGTTCTACTAATTCCTTTTTCTGATAAAATACATCTATAATCTAACAGATTATTATTTTTTAATTTCATAATGTGCAATATTATAAAAATTAACGCAAATCAGTTGCGTTTATTAAAATAAAAACTATAATTGCAAAAAATTTAAATTTAAAAAAAATGAATAAAGTTATTTTACCGCTTGATAGCATTGGTATAATTGCAGGTACATTATGCGGTATTCATTGCATAGCAACTCCATTTTTATTTATAGCAAAAGCATGTACAGCTAGCTGTTGTTCAGAGGCTCCTGTATGGTGGGTAATGATTGATTATTTATTCTTAATAATTTCTTTTTTAGCCATCTACTTTATAAGAAATTCAATAAATACAAAGTGGTTAAAAAAAGCTTTATGGATATCATGGAGTGTATTACTATTTACAATAGTAAATCATTCACTTAGTATTGTAGTACTACCTAATAACTTTATTTACATTCCAAGTACATCAATTATTATTCTACATTTTTATAATTTACAATATTGTAAATGTAGTCATGAAACATGTTGTTAAATAATGAATTAAAATAGTTGGAAATAATAAGATGAATAATTAACTAAAAAATATTAGCATCAATAATAAGTAATTAATCTAATAATCAATAAAATAACTATCATCATCAAATGATATTTTATTATTTTTTACATCATTATGATTATGTATTCCTTTTTTATTCATTTCTAAACTAAAATCATCACAAATGTGATTTTCAATACGTTGATTCAATAATTCTTTAAAATCTTCAATTAAAAAACTATTATCAGCCTTTGACTCTATAAGCTTGGATACTTTAATTTCATTAAGTAACTCATTATAGGTTTTGCCAACTAAGTTAACTCCAAATGAAGAACTTAATGAAATATATTCTACCAATTCAACCAGCTCTTCTTCAGGAACTAAATCTCTAAGTGCAAGAATATCTTTTTCTAAACTAATTTCTGTGTATTTTATTTCAAGAGGATTTACACAAGATATAAACATAAGAGATAAAAAAAAGAAAGAGAAAAATTTCATAATCTAAACTTAATTATTGCTTAATACTTTCTAATTTAAATAAAAAGGCATACTCAAGAGCAACTTCTTTTAAACGCTCAAATCGACCAGATGATCCGCCATGTCCAACATCCATATTACAATTTAGAAGTAATAAATTATCGTTAGCCTTAAACTCTCTTAGTTTAGCAATCCACTTAGCAGGTTCCCAGTACTGAACTTGACTATCCCAATATCCTGCTGTAATAAGTAAATTTGGGTAATTAACAGCTTTAATATTATCATAAGGAGAATAAGATTTCATATAATCATAGTATTCTTTATCTTTAGGATTACCCCATTCATCAAATTCACTTGTAGTTAAAGGAATTGTTTCATCCCACATAGTATTGATAACATCTACAAAGGGAACCCCAGCAATTACACCATTGAATAATTCTGGCTCCATATTCATTACTGCACCCATTAACAAACCTCCTGCACTACCACCAGAGGCATACAGATGATCAGATGATGTGAATTTACTATCAATAAGATATTTACCGCAATCTATAAAATCATAGAATGTATTTTTCTTTTTAAGTAGTTTTCCATCTTCATACCAATACCTACCCATTTCTTGTCCTCCACGTATATGTGCTATCGCATAAATAAACCCTCGATCTAAAAGACTTAGTCTTACAGAACTGAAATAAGGATCAGAGTTACTGCCGTAAGAACCATATGCATTTAATAGTAATGGTCTTTCCCCGTTATTTTTAATCCCTTTTCGATAAACTAATGAAATAGGAATATTTGTTTTACCATCTCTACTAAGAGCAAATATTCGCTCTGAAACATAATTATCTGAATCAAATTCACCACCTAAAACTATTTTTTGTTTTAAGAGCTCCTTTTGTTTAGTTAACATATTATAATCATAAACAGAGCGAGGAGTTGTAAAAGAGGTATATACAAAACGAAATATATCTGTATCAAACTCTAAATTAGAGCTAGAATATAAAGAATAACTTGGATCATTAAAACTAATATAATGTTCAGAATTATCCTTCCAATTAATTACTCTGGTTTTACTTAGACCGTCTTTTCTTTCATTAACAACCAAAAAATTCTTGAAAATATCAAAACTTCTTAAGAAAACATCTTGGCGATGTGAAATAACTTCTTGCCAATTATCTTTTGAAGTTGCATTAATTGGTGTTTGCATCAGTCTAAAATTCTTAGCTTCCCAATTAGTTCGAATATAAAATCTATCTTCAAAATGGCTAACAGAATATTCTAAATTCCTTTCTCTAGCTTGTATAATTTTCCACTCACCTAAAGGATCATTAGCATCTAAAAACTGATATTCTGTTGATAGTGTTTGATAAGAACCAATCATTAAATATTTTCTAGATTTTGTTTTATAAATAAAACAACTAAAAGTATCATCTTTCTCCTCAAAAACTAAAACATCCTTGGATGCATCAGTACCTAAAGTATGTCTAAATATTTGACTAGAACGTAAGGTAACTTTGTCTTTTTTTGTATAAAAAATAGTTTTATTATCATTAGCCCAAGTAATCCTACCAGTTGTATTCTCAATCTTATCTTCTAATACTTTTCCTGTTTTTAAATCTTTAATATAAATTGTATACTCTCTCCTAGATAATAAATCAAGACTATAAGCCAAGAATTGATTGTTTTCACTTACAGCTCTATCTTGCATAGAAAAATAGCTTAATCCCTTAGCCATCATAGGTAAATTCAATAATAATTCTTCTTTGGAACTATCTATATTTTGCTTTCTATAATAACATGGATAATCCTCTTCCTTATTATATTTTGAATAATATGTATATCCATTAGAGCTAACTGGTACAGATTCATCATCTTGCTTTATTCTTGAAACAAATTCATTAAATAAATTTTCTTGAAATGATTCAGTGTCTACCATTTCTTTTTTAAGATAATCATTCTCAGAATTTAAATATTCAGTAACATCTTTTGTTTGAATATCTGAATTAGATTTTTTTTGTGAATCAGATAAACGCATCCAATCATAGTTATCGATAATAGTATCTGAGTGATAAATATTTTTTTGAGGTATTTTTTTTGCTATGGGCATTAAGTTATTGTTCTTTTTTTTGCTTTCATTATCTATTCCGCAAGAAAATATTATAGGAATAAACAACAATAATAGTAGTGTTTTTTTCATATTACAAATCTACTAAATAACTTTCTAAAAAAGATATTGTTATGATCTGGATGACCTTAAATATTATACAAATTCTTTTCAAATTAAATATTTGCATTGCTATAAAGAAAGCTTTAATAATTTAACTATTTGAATAATAATCCAATATTAAATAACATTATTTAGTTTCATTGTTATAATTATCCTTAACAAAAGATATATATTTTCCTGGCTATAAATAAGTTAGATTTGTAATATGAAAAATTATTTGTTTTTTTTATTTTTTTCTTTATCATTTTATCAAGTGATTGGTCAAAATTTTGATTTTACAAAAACTAAAATCACTTTAAAAAATGAATTTGGAATTTCATATCCAAATGCTGTAATAATATTATCTTCATCTGATACAAATTATGTAATAAATATTGATAATAATGGAGAAGGAATTATAGATTTAGTTCAAGGAATTGAATTTACTGTAACAAGCTACATTAGTAAAGAGAAATTTGAATTTGACGAAATAATTTTTATTGAAAAAAATAAAAATATTAATCAAGTAAGTATTGATCTTCAATTTGATTTATATACCGAAATATTTGAAATAAAAAATTTAAATTTTGAATCTGGAAAATTTAATATACAAAAACAATATTTTAAAGATTTAGAAAATTTAGTTATACTTTTAAGAAAGGAAATTAATATTAAAATTGAAATTGCAGGACATACAGACAGTATTGGAGATAATAATGCAAATATAATTTTATCTGATAATAGAGCTAAAAGCGTTAAATCATACTTAGTTAGAAATGAAATTTCAGAATCACGTATAAAATGTGTAGGATATGGTGAAAAGCAACCAATAACTAATAACTCTACAAAAAATGGTAGAGAAAAAAATAGAAGAATAGAAATTAGAATTTTAAAATAATTAATTACATAATAACAATCTCCGCACCACTACTAAAAAACCAAACAAGAAGCCCAACAATTAAAATGACCATAGTTAATAATCCAAGATAAATCCCTTTTCGAAAAGCTTTATTAGGTAAAAACAATAAAAATAGTGGTAAAAAATATAATAAAATACTTAAAAAGCCTACTACAAAACCTAAAACAGAATAAATACCATCTTCAGAATCAGAAAAGGAAGCTATCTCAGAGTAGTTAACACTGTTTTGTTGTGTGTTTTCTAATACAGGAAATTAAGCATAACAAACATTTACTATTGTTGTTAACGAAATTAAAAGTAAAATTATCTTTTTCATAAAACAAAGAAAAGTAAATAAAAAGGAAAAATTATGCTAAGCATAATATATCAGCTTATGATCGTGAATAAAATATTTTCTTTTGAAATTATCCTTAATTTTTTTCAGCCATTAAATTGTAGATATAAAGTATTAGCAGACCAAATATTATTCCAGAAATTATTAGTAAAATACTTGACAAACCGTCTGTAGAGAAAGAAAGTCTTAATAAAATAGTAGAGATAATAAATCCAGTATTTCTAATAATTTGACAATATCTCTCTGTGTACTGAAATGATAAGAGTAGTATGAACACATCTGCTAGTATTAGAAGTGTAAAGAAGTCAGTAAAAAAAAGATAATTAATATTCTCGTTAAATCCAGATTCATTTCCAATTCCTTTTAGCCAGCTGTAAAAACTTAAACAGCATACGATAATTAATATCGGAGTGAGTAACAGGCTAATTACTTTTTTTGAAGCTATAAAAAGATCTAATTTTTTATTGCTAATTCTCTTTGGTGTTTTCTTTTGTGTTTTTTTAAAAAGATATATTAGAAAAAAGACAATAAGAATTCCTAATAGATCATAGATTAGCTGTAAGTTATTTGTAGTTGTCAGCCAATTTGCATTCAAATCCACTAATGGAATATCCTTAAATATCTTTCTTATAATAATAAGCGACATTATTTCATACTGTTTGCTTACAGCGGTTGAAAATGATCTTGGTATATAATAAACTAATAAAAATGCTTCATAAATTAGTATAAAAGAAAACGGGGTGTAAAGTGCAGAAATTGGGTTTCTAAGAAGATTACTTTCTCCAAAACTAATTTCAATTAGATTATAAGAATTAAGAAAAATTAAGATTAGATGCAACACAAAACCTAATGAAGCAATGTATAAAATATATTTTTCAGCATTCTTAATATTCTTTTCAGAAAAAACTAAAGAAAAAACATTATTTATATTTTTAGAGAATGCCATTATTAATACAAATTTACACTTTTATATCAATATATAACTTTTTATTAAAAAACTTATATAAAATAAACGTATCATGTCACATAAGTTTAAGATATAAAACAGATTATAAATAAGCCTTTGGTAATCTGGACGGGACTTAGTCTAAAATAATCTTCTTCTCAACTGAACCATCATCATAAAGATAAAAAATTGGAGTATTTTTTAATTCTTTTATGTTTCTTCCTAACATATCAGTGATTGCGAGAATCTTTCTATTCTGAAAATCATTAATTTCATAATTACTTGAAGTATTACAATCAATTAATCCATTCATATTGAATTTAGATACAAAGCTCCATATTTCATTACTTGCACTAATATCCATATTCCCCCAACTTCCTGGCCAGTCATGATCTCCGCCAATTACCTTTAATTCTTCTACTCTAACACAATTATCCCCATTTTCCCATACTCGCCTCTCAACAGTACTTCCGTCAGAAGTANTAATATTTGGTAATTGAGAAATTATAGGATTAATATCGGTATTATTATAACTTGACCAATAAGTTGTNATCTCATCAACAGACATATAATATGGTTGAAATCCAATATATGTAGAATGAGGGCTCATATCATTTGTACCAGGAATTAAAAGAACAGCAGTAGGATGAACTGGAGAACAAAATCCTAGATTATAATAACTATCTCGAAAAGCATCATCTAACATACTTCCAGAAACAGAAGAAAACGCTGCAATTCTATTATTTAGTCTGCATCCAAGTTCGTAAGAAAAAATACCACCTTCTGAATAACCACATGCATAAACCCTATTATTATCAATCATATATTGAGTAATAAGCGTATCTATAATTGCTTCAATGAAGAATATATCATTATGAGTAGTTGGCGCCTTATGAAGCCATGAAAAACTACCATCATCTGGGTCAATTGCAGCCTGAGGGTATATTGCAATAAATCCTGCTGTATCAGCAATAGGTCTCATATCATTTGTATTAATAAAATCACTAGATGTTCCTCCCCCACCATGGAAACTAAATAGTAAAGGATAGGCATTACTACCATCATAACTTGCTGGTATATATACAATATAATCTCTTAAAATACCATCATGAATCATTGTTTTAGTAATTTGCTGTTGTGCACTTGTAAAAAGTGACAAACATAAAACAAGAATAATTAGTAGTTTTTTCATAATCTTAAAAGTATTTTTTTTAATCATAGTTTCTGTAATTTAAAATAAATTCTTATAAAATTATAATTTTTTAATCTATTCACTTGTAAGTATTTATGCATAAATAGATTTTTGTTAATCTATTTTTTTAAAGTCAGAAATTACAAAATTTATTGAGTTCACTTTAATTAGAGTCATCCCAGAAATCTCAAAATTTTCTCCAGCATTAAAAGTATTTAGACCATCACCATTAGGAGGCATACTCATTATAGATAAATTAGTTGGAGCATTACACATTAGGGTTCCATTATCTAAATAAAAATTTAGAGCTTCATCAACTTTATTATCTAAAGTAAAATTAAAAGTCTTAAAAAGGATTTTATCTCCAGATTTAACATTTATTGTTGTCATTTCATTTAATGAGACATCTTTTCCTGATTTTGAAGTTAATTCAGAATTTTTTGAAGTCACATTAAAGCTAAACAGACTATCTGTAATAGAATCTTGAATTTTATTTTTCTGAGAATCATTTACACAAGAACTAAATAGCAAAGGCAAGCACAGTAATATAAGTAGTCGTTTTTTCATAATCTTAGTTATTTGTTAATCTATTATTTTTTAATGTTGTGTTTATTTTTTTAAAGCCATCTTCTGACTTTCTTTTTATAGTCTAAGTATTCTTGCCCAAACTTTTTTTCCAGGTATTGTTCCTCTTTTTTTACCGCAGTAAAGTAGACAACTATCAGTGCAGGAATAAATGCAAACATAGCCCAATAAGTCAAAAAAAGAAAACCTAAACCAATCGGACCTGCACATGAAATTAGATATACAGGGTTTCTTGAGTATCTATATAGNCCAGATATAATTATTTTTGAGGTAGTTTTGGTTGGTTCTATTTCAGTCTCATTCTTTTTATAAAAACTGACCATATAACCAAACCCAAGAAATGATGAAATTAAAATTAACACCCCTAAATACACGAGCCATGAAGGTCCTGTGATTGTTAACGGTTTTAAATAATGTAGTACTATACCAAATAATCCAAATCCAAGAAAAATTAAAGGAGGAGGTGTTTTAACTCCAGGGTTATCATGGTTTAATTCTTTTTCCATATTTATAAATGTTAATCTATTGTTTTAATCTATAACTATTCTTTTCTCTACAGTTCCATCATCATATAAGTAAAATAGTAGTTCGTTCTTATAACCTTTTATTTCTCTACCCCATAAATCTTGAATACTAATTATTTTACGATTATTAATATTAAAATCCAAAAATTGAGATGACAAAACAGGATTTACCAAAATACAGTTCTTAATAGAATCCAATTGAGAATAAACTAAATTACCACTATTAAAATAACAACTGAGCTTTCCAGCACCGTTTACATTAGGAGTTCCACCTGGAGCGTTTATTAAGCTTAATGATCCTATTCCTTCAATCCAAACAGCTGATTCATTAACATTTACTGATAACGATGATAAATAAAAAACTTCATAATATAATCCATTTTGTAACTGTAGCCATGATAATGAATCTACAATATAGTAACCTGGGTTTAAAATAAATGGACTCATTGGATTAGATATATTTATTGAGTCTCCTTTTTGCAAATTAAAATCATACAATAGGACTTCTTTTCTAATGTTATTTTGTAAAAAAGACATATATATTGTTTGGTTTTGTATATTTTCCCTTAACCAAAAAGTTTTTGAAATAAAATGATATCCGTTTAATATAGAATAGTTGTATCCATTATATATAGTATCACCATCAATAAAATAAATATCTGTAATACATCCATTATTATAACAAGATGTAAGTTGCCACTCAATATCATTGGCAAGCATTTCATTATATGTTTGTGAAAATGTTTTTTGAAAACTTATCAAAAAAAATATAATACAAATAAATTTAGTTTTCTTCACTCTAGAGTTTGACTTATATGATAATGAAGAATTTTTTTACGCTAATACTTCAGCTACTTTATCAGCAGCTTCTTGTAAAAGAATAACAGATTCAACTTTTAAACCACTTTCATCAATTAATTTCTTNGCCTCAGTCGCATTAGTTCCTTGAAGTCTAACAATTAGTGGAATATTAATCTCTCCAATATTATTATANGCATCAACAATACCTTGAGCTACTCTATCACACCTAACAATACCACCAAAAATATTAACTAGNATTGCTTTCACTCCATCATCCTTTAAAATGATTCTAAAGGCTTGCTCAACTCTTTTTGCATCAGCTGTACCACCAACATCTAAAAAGTTAGCAGGATTACCACCAGCCATCTTTATAATATCCATTGTAGCCATAGCAAGACCAGCACCATTTACCATACAACCAACATTACCATCAAGTTTAACAAAATTTAATCCATACTCACCTGCTTCAACTTCTGTAGCATCTTCTTCTCTTTTATCTCTGAGCTCTATAAAATCTTTATGTCTATAAAGTGCATTTTCATCTAAAGAAACCTTAGAGTCTACTGCCATAATTAAATTATCTGAGGTCTTTAAAACAGGATTGATTTCAAATAATGACGAATCAGTATTTATATAAGCGGAATACAATGAAGCAACAAACTTTGTCATTTCCTTAAAAGCTAATCCAGATAAGCCTAAATTAAAAGCAATCTTTCTACATTGAAAACCTTGTAAGCCTGTGCTAGGATCTATCTCTTCAGTAAAAATTAAATGAGGAGTTTCTTCAGCAACAGTTTCAATATCCATTCCACCTTCAGTTGAATACATAATCATATTTCTACCAGTTGATCTATTTAATAATACTGACATATAGTACTCATCAGTCTCACTTTCTCCAGGATAATAAACATCTTCAGTAATTAAAACTTGGTTTACTAGTTTTCCCTCAGATGATGTCTGAGGAGTAATTAGATACATACCTAGAATATCATTAGCTATTGATTTAACTTCATCAAGAGATTTAGCTAATTTTACACCTCCACCCTTTCCTCTTCCACCGGCATGGATTTGAGCCTTAACAACCCACCAACTTGTTCCAGTTTCTTTATTTAATTTTTCAGCAGCTATTACAGCCTCTTCTGGTGTAGAAGCTACAATACCTCTTTGTATTCTAACACCAAAACTATTTAATAATTCTTTTCCTTGATATTCGTGTAAATTCATGTTTAATTTTTAATGCTGTAAAAATATATGATTGATTTTAAATACAAACATCTATTGATAATAAATTCTATTTTTGCACAAATTTTATTCTTACATGAAAATCAACTATATTATTCTTCTCTTTTTTATTCCATTATTATCATTTGGACAATTTGAAAGTAAAAAAGCATACAATATTCAAACAACTAATGAAAGCCCAAAAATTGACGGAATACTAGATGATAAAACATGGATAAATTTAGATGTAGCTAAAAATTTTATTCAGGTAAAGCCTAATAATGGTCTGCCTGAAAGAAAAAACCAAAAAACTGAAGTTAAGATGTGCTATGATAGTAAAAACATCTACTTCGGAATAATGATGTATGACAGTGCTCCAGACAGTATTTTAAGAGAACTTTCAAAAAGAGATGAAATAGAAAAAAATTGTGATGTAGTTGGAATTTATATAAATCCATTTAATGATGGGCAAATTGAATATCTTTTTGCAGTAACTGCCTCAGGGATTCAAGCAGATGCAAAACAAACAGCAACTTCTAAAGATGATTCTTGGGATGCTGTATGGAAATCATCTGTTAAAATTAATAAGGACGGTTGGATAGCTGAAATTGCTATACCATTTTCTCAACTTAGATTTCCAAATGACAATAAAGAATGGGCATTAAATATATCTAGAGGAATAAGAAGATATAGAGAGAACTATAGCTGGAATCTAATAAATATAGAATATGAAAATCAGGCGCTTCAATCTGGACTACTTTCTGGTATTAAAAATATAAAAAGCCCATTAAGACTATCCTTTATGCCATATGCTTCAGTTTATGCTGATATGTATAACGGGGAGTCAAGCTTTCCTTACAACTATGGAATGGACTTAAAATATGGGATAAATGAAAGCTTTACTTTAGATATGACTTTAATACCTGACTTTGGACAAGTATCATCAGATGCTATGGTTTTAAATCTATCTCCTTTTGAAGTTAAATATGAAGAAAATAGACAGTTTTTTAATGAAGGTATAGAACTCTTTAATAAAGGAGGAGAAATGTTTTACAGNAGGAGACTGGATAATGACCTNATAAATGCAACAAAAATTACTGGTAGATCAAAAAACGGTATAGGAATTGCAGCTCTTAATGCCATAACTAATAAAACTAACGATAATCCACTTACTAATTATAATGTCTTAATAATTGACAAATCATTAGATAACAGCTCCTCTATTAGTTTAATGAATACTAATATGACCAATAACACTTCTGATAAAGATGCAAATGTTACTGGAGTTTTTACTAGAATAAACAATAAAAAAAACACCCATGTTTATGGNGCAAACTTAAAGATGAGTCAGGAGTTTGAGAATAATAGTTCAATATTAGGTTTTGCTGGAATGTTATCTGCTTCAAAAAATAGTGGAAATTACAGATATCAATTATTCTCATCTTTTGAAGATGATAAATACAACCCAAATGATCTTGGTTTTTTGTATTCAAATAATGAGATTACAAATGGGCTAGATATAGGTTATGAACAACTTCAGGANAATGACAACTTCATATGGAGAAAGCATTATTTATTTGTCAGACATCAGACTTTATTCACTGATAATAAATTTGTCAATCTTGAAATTGAAGCAGAAAATAAGTTTATGTTAAAAAACTATCTTTTTGCAATGTTTAAAATAATTGTAAATCCCTATCAAAAGAATGACTACTATGAGGCAAGAACGAATGACCTTAACAATCCAGTTATAAGATCAGAATCTATTAATATTGGAGGTTATATGTCTAGTGATTTTAGAAATAAATTTGCTTTAGATTTTGGAACTGGTGGAATAATAGAGCCTTTATACTCAGGTCATGAATTTAGATGGAGAATATCTCCTAGATACAGATTTAATGATAAGATGTCAATTGTTTATGTTTTATCAGTGAAAAATAGATATAATGATATTGGATATATTGATGATTTATCTATTAATGATGAAGAAATTTCTGAACCTATCTTGTCGTTACGAAACACCTATATGATAACAAATGTATTAAGAGGAAGTTATATTATTAATAATAAGATTGATTTCTCATTCAAATTTAGATATCATCTAGATCAAGTAGAAAACCTACAATTTCAGACCTTAAATAATAATGGTTTTTTAGAATCAGCTTCAGTTCAAAATATTGAAGAGAGTGACTATAATATAAACTATACAACATGGACTTCAGATATGGCCTTAAATTGGTGGTTTGCTCCAGGAAGCCAATTAAGTTTAGTTTGGAAAAATGGTATAGATAATGAAACTAATATTTTAAGAAATAGATGGTCAGATAATATTGATGACTCATTTAATCTGCCTCAAGAAAATAGCCTATCATTAAAAATTGTCTATTATTTGGATTATCTTTACCTTAAAAAGAAGTTATAATTATGATCAAGGCAGAAAATATACATTTATCTTACGGTAATGTTGATGTTTTAAAAGGTGTTGATTTAGAAATTAGCAAGGGAGAAATAATCTCAATTGTTGGAGCATCAGGTGCTGGAAAAACAACTTTACTTCATATATTAGGCACACTAGAGCAAGCAGATAATGGAAAATATAGTATTAATGGAGAATCTATCTCTGAGCTTTCTTCTAATAAATTATCACAATTTAGAAATCTAGAAATTGGATTTATCTTTCAATTTCATAATCTATTAGNTGAATTCAGTGCATTTGAAAACATATGTCTTCCAGGCTATATTTCAGGAAGAAACAAAAAAGAAGTAGAAAAAGAAGCAACAAAACTTCTAGAAACATTAGGTATTTCAAGTAGAAAGGATCACATGCCAAATGAACTCTCTGGTGGTGAACAACAAAGAGTAGCAATTGCAAGAGCTTTAATCAACTCCCCCTCTATAGTACTTGCTGATGAACCATCTGGAAACCTAGACTCAGAAAACGCTCGAAAACTACATGAGTTATTTATAAAATTAAATAAAGACTTAAATCAAACTTTTATCATTGTTACCCATAATAAAGAACTAGCAAGTATGACTAATAGAACTCTTGAAATGGTAGATGGAAAAATTATTTCATAAAAAAGAATCAAATTTATCAAAATGTGTAACTTTGCACTTTGATGACCTATCAAAACCCACAGCTTCTCTTTGGACTCCTTGCAATAGCAATACCTATTTTAATTCACTTATTTAACTTTAGAAAACATGAAACTGTTTACTTCAGTAGTATTCGTTTTTTAAAAGAGATAAAAACAAAAAATAACAAGAAGAGAAACATAAGNAATCTATTAATTCTATTAAGCAGAATAGCAGCNATTATATTTCTAGTGCTAGCGTTTGCTAAGCCATATATCCCAATTGAAGAAAATAAGGTAATCTCTAATGATATATTCATATATATTGATAATTCATTTAGTATGGATGGCATATCAGAGAAAGGAAGATTACTAGACTTAGCAAAGAATAATGCTATAAGCATTACAGATTCATACTCAGCAGCTTCAAAATTTTATTTAATTACTAATAATTTTTCTAAAAAACACAATAAAGGATATGACAAACAAGATCTAATTGAAGCAATCTCAAATGTTGAAACTTCAGGTGACTATAAATCATTCTCTCAAATATTAAAAAAGAAGCAGACAATATCTAATAAAGAAGATCATTTATATATAATATCTGATCTTCAAAAGAATACTCTTAAAATTGAAGAAGAAAATGAAGAAAATAAGAATCGAATTTTCTTTGTTCCAATATTAAATCAAATAAAATCAAATATTAGTATTGATAGTATTTGGATAGAAAGTCCGGTACTTATTAGTAGTAGAAATTTAAAAATATCAACAAAGATTTCAAATTTTTCAAATCTAAACAAAGAAGTACCTTATAGTCTTGAGGTTAACAATAAAAATAAAATTAAACAAATATTAAAAATTAAAAAAAATAGTTTTAAAATTTTTGATTTTAACATAACTATTGATAGCGCGATAAATATTTGTAAAGCCAGCATAGAGGATTATCCAATAACATTTGATAATAGCCTAAATTTTAATTTAAATAGTATGAATAAAATTAAAATATTAAATATTCAACAAGATCAAAGAGCTGACTATATTAACAATCTGTTTTCTAATGATAGTATCAATTTCAGCTATAAAAACGCTAATATTAGTAAACTAAACTATCAAGAAATAAAGACACAAAATCTTATAATATTAAATGAGATAGAAGAAATAAGTTCAGGATTAACAAGTGCAATAATTGATTTTGTAAAAAATGGTGGCTCAATAATTATCATCCCTCCTGCTGATATTAATTATGATGCCTATAAAAAATTCTTAACTGGATTAGAAACAGACTATTTCTTAGATATAGATACAAATAATTATTTAATTAAAAACATTCAATTAGAACATCCAATATTTAATAACGTATTTGCTGGAGAAATTAATAATATTAATTACCCTGAAATTAAATATCATTATTCTCAATCAAGCCTTACTAAAACAAATAAAAAGTCTTTATATACTCTTGAAAACAACAATACTTTTCTTAGTCATTATAATATAAAGGATGGTAATATTTATATGTTTAATTCCCCATTAAATAGTAGTATATCCACATTTAAAAAACATGCTTTATTCGTTCCAACATTTTTAAATATTGCTACTAATGCTATAACACAAGGACAGTTATATTATACTATCTCAAAAGACAACTACTTTATTTCTATCAAAGAAAAAAATAATGAAATATATCATCTTAAAAATTTAGTTACTGATATAGTTCCAACTATCCGAACAATAAATGGTCAATCAAGGTTTTATACAAATAATCAAATATTTAAATCAGGGCAATACCAATTATATAATAATAAAGAAATTACTGATCATATTGCATATAATTATAACGCTATAGAGAGTGATAATAATTATTATAAGATTAGTGAGATTAAAAAGCATTTTAAAGACAATAACATTATGGTAATTAATGGATCTGAATCTGATATAAACCAGATTATAGACTCTAAATTAAATGATAATCATTTTTGGAAATTGTGTCTAATTTTATCTTTAATATTCTTTGGAATTGAAATCCTACTTTTAAAATTAATCAAAATATGAAAATACTCATTAAGAACGCAAAAATCATTGATAGTACATCTAAACATGATAATAAAGTTTGTGATATATTGATAAACAATAATATTATTGAAAAGATTGGAAAATCTATACAAATGGATTCTGAAACTAGAATTTTTAAATCTAANAACCTACACCTTTCTCAAGGATGGATGGATTTACATGTTAATTTTGGTCAACCTGGATTCGAACAAAGAGAAACTATAGATAATGGTTTGAAATCAGCAGCTCAAGGGGGCTTTACTGATGTTTTATTAATGCCAAATACAAATCCAACAATTGATAACAGTACAATGGTTGAATTCCTTAAAAGATACAATACAAAGAGCATAGTAAATATACAAGTAGCGGGTAATCTAACCAAAAAACAAAAAGGAGATAATATTGTTGAAATACATGATATGATAAATTCTGGTTGTTTAGCCTTTACAGATGATAAAGAATCAATTCAAAGTAATGAATTAATGAAGATTGCTCTTTTATATATAAAAGACACAAAATCTATTATAATGAATTTTCCAAATGATAAAAAAATTCAGAATAAAGGAGTTATTAATGAAGGTATAATTAGTACATCATTAGGATTAAGAGGCATTCCTAATATTGCTGAAGAAATAATGTTAGAAAGAGATATAACACTATGTAGATATACAGAAAGCAAAATACATCAGTCGTATATAAGTACTAAAGAAAGTATTAAGAAAATCAAAGAGGCTAAAAAAAGCGGAGTTAATATTAGTAGTGATGTAGCTTTACATAATATTTTCCTTACAGAAGAGAGTGTGAATAACTTTGACTCTAGATATAAAGTTTTACCACCACTAAGGACAAAAGAAGATAATAAGGCTATAATTGAAGGCTTAAAAGATGGTACAATAGATGTTATAACATCTGATCATAGTCCTTATGAGATTGAAACTAAAAAAATTGAATTTGATAATGCTGCATTTGGCATTATTGGTCTAGAAAGTGCTTTTGGTCTAATTATAAAAAATCTGGACCAACATCTAGAAATAAATCAAATAATTGATAAAATATCTGTAAATCCTAGAAAGGTCCTAGGTCTAAAACAAAATAGTATAGAGGTTGGTAATACAGCTAATATAACCTTATTTGATCCATCATTAGAATGGACATTCAATGAGGATTCAATAAAATCTAAATCAATGAATAGCCCTTTTATTGGAGATAAGCTTAAAGGAAAAGCTCTAGCAATATATAATAACAATCAGTTTATGGAACTCTAAGATTAATAAATTAATCTTTTATTAACTGTACCATCATCATAATAATATATAAGATTTTTTATTCCATTAGTATTAGAAGGATTTACCTCTCTACCTAAATAATCAGTAACTCTAATTAATTTAGGTTCAACAAATAAATTATCTATTAGATCAACACCAGTTCCATTATCAACAGATTCATAAAGATATAAATCATCAACTGCAGCTTCAATTAAGCTACCACCATCAAGATATGTTCCAGGTCTAAGACTGTCAGAAGCAATAAATTTCAATTGAACAGAAGAGGTCAGATTAACATAATCTTTTATTCTAAAAGCACATCTTCTCCAACTTAAATCTGAGCTCTTTGTATTTTCAACATATTGCCAATTTACACCATCATCAGTAATCATAACCTGCCACCAATCAGCTCCAGGGTTGGCACCACTAGATGGATTATTAGTATACCACCTCCAGTATGAAAAAGCAGGATTTGTATATGAACTTAAATTATAAAATGGTGAAAATAAAGTAGTATGACCACCATCAACATCATTAGCTCCAATACCATCATTTACAGAAGATGCATTTTCAGTAAATGCACATGCATATCCACCTGAAGTATGTTGAGTTGCCGTTTGAACAATTCCAGATAAATTGTTTGGGTTATCATAGGAACCCAATGGAGCTCCAATTTCCCACATTCCAGTTGTAGCATTATCAGAAGGGTCTGAAGTTTGCCAAAAACCTATATTAAAATCAAAATCTTCTTCTTCAAATACTTCATAACCTACCATTATAAAATAAGGAAGATTAGCATCTTTAATAGGCATTACATTTGCTTCTTGAGGGTTAATACCAGATTCAAAACCATAGCTATCAGTTAAAGAAATATAGTAAGCAACAACAGAACCATTAGGTTGAGCTGGAATAGAAGCTGAAAAACTATTACCATTTGGTGTCATAGATAAAGCATTCCAATTAGAGTTATCATTAATTCTATAAAAACAATTTGCACTTGANAGAGCCCAAGAATAAGTAGATGAAATATTTGCATTTACAGAAATGTCAATATTTCCAGGGGCAGTTGATATAGGGGAATGAGCTATCACAGCATTAGATAATAAGGTAATTCCATGCAGAGCGAAAGCCTGAATAATTGCAATATCATTAGGAGTTCCATTAAGAAGATTTGCATCATTATCATCAGCAAATAGAACTTCAACTAAAACATCAGTATAGATAATACCTTCTGTTCCGTTAGGACCATCAGGAGCTGCATCATAAGTATATTTGAATAGATCAAGCATTTGCTGCATATCTCCAAGATTTAAATATGTATCCCAGAAAGCACCTGCAATAATTTCACCATCAGCGTGAACCTCACCACTTAAGTCTTGTGGATATACTTTTCTATCTTGATCATATCTTCTTACAAAAACTGTAGGATCTACAATATCCCAACCAAATCCTAGCACAGGAGTTTGAGTTAAAGAAAGTGCCCAAAGATCAGCGTAACCTTCATTTAAACCACCATTCCACATTCCAGAGCCATAACGTTGAGAATTAATAGCATGTCCATACTCATGATAAACAACATCAGGAATCTTAGCAGTTGCATTACAGCCATTACCTTCTGCATAAAAATTAATAGAAGATCCATCAAAAAATGCGTTACAACTCCCCTGCTCATCTATATTGGTTTCCATAGCAATGTCTAAGCCAGTAAAAGTGGGGAATATTGATTTAAGATGACTGTGTATATTATTTACAGCATAAAAAGCTGTACGTTCTTGAATTGTAGAGTTAGAATTAAAACTAACATTAGTATTAGATAATTGAGAATTTAAGCTAGGTACATTAAAATTAGTTTGAACCTCAGCAAATCTTCCCTCTAAAGAAAAAATTGCATTTCCACTACCCGGAACAACAACATTCCCAAATGTATCTGTATAGTAGTTTGACCCACCTTTTTGAACTCTTAAATTAACAAGATCTTCAACAGATGAAGGATTAAAAGGATGTGTTGTATAGACCTCGCCATCAACATGAATATTTGCTAATGGAGGTGCTTCATACATTACTGAGTTATTTCTCATTAATAAATCTCCATCATTTGCATCAACATAACAAATATAATTTGCAGGACCATGAGTTAATTTTGTAGAAACTTTTACTACATACACTAAATGATAATTATACTTACCATTTAAGGGAATTGGTAATATTTTTAAAGCATCTTCAACAGAACTTCTTGTAATAGCAGATGTTATATTTTGTGAAGCAGATAAAATTGCTTGAGATGAAGAGATTGAAGGGTTAATACTAATTGATATATCAGAAAAAACATCTAATCCAAAAGCAATTAATTGATTATTTAGATTTAATTTGGCATATAATCTACTATTTATAACCTCTAGATTATTATAAAACTGTTTAAAATCATAATTAATATATTTATCATTCTCAGTTTTTCTGTCTAGNACAATATCTTGAGGAATATTAAAAACTGATAGCTCGGAGTCGATAAAATTTAATAATCGTTGATCTGTAGTATTTCCATTTGTTAAATCAATAGGAGATCCAAAGGCTCTATGTGGTTTGTAATTATACTCATTAAAATATGTAAACCAATCTGAATAAATAGAATTAAATGTTTTCCAAGGATATTGGTTACGTAAATTATTTTGATTTGAATTATTTAGTTGCATATCAGATTTAATATATCTAATTTCATACTCATCATGATGGGTATGTTTAGTAGCGAAAGAAACATTAAACATTAATAAAGATGTCAATAACAATAAGAATTTTTTCATGGTTTAAATTTTATAAAACAAATATAGAATAATTACAAATATAATAACAAATTAAATAAAAAGTATAACTTTTTAATAAAATTATTATGCAAAAAATATTAGTTAGAAGTTATCTTCAAGCCATCNTAAGATAAAAATACATTTTTTGGCAAATTTTTAGATATCAAATCATGTAAACCCATTAAGTGACTAATATGAATAAGATAAGCACTATTTGGTTTAAATTCTTCAATTAATTCTAATGCTTGACTAAGGCAAAGATGCGACATATGAGGCTTTATTCTTAAACAATCAAGAACTATAACATCAGCATCTAACATCTTTAATTTTTCAACTTTTGAAATATGACTTATATCAGTTAAATAAATAAAATTATTAACNCTAAAGCCAAAAACAGGTAATTTATAGTGAAGAGCTTGAATAGGCACTATTTTAATATTATTTATTAAAAATGGCGTATTATTAATTACTGAAACATTAACTTTTGGTACACCTGGGTACTTAGCTTCTGAAAAAATATAAGAGAATTCATTTTTTAAAGCCTGTAAGACATCTTTAGAGCAAAATAAATCCATTGCCTTTTTAGATCTAAAATTAAATGATCTAATATCATCCAAACCAGCAACATGATCTTTGTGAGCATGAGTATATAAAACAGCATCAAGTTTAGTTACGCTCTCTCTAAGCATCTGCTGACGAAAATCTGGTCCAGTATCAATAACAAAAATATTATCTTCAATATCTATCATTACAGATGATCTTAGACGTTTATCTTTAGGGTTTTGAGAAATACAAACATCACAATCACATGCAATTACTGGAACACCTTGAGAAGTTCCTGTGCCTAAAAAAGTTATTTCCATAAAAAAGTAATAGTAAATGTAAAATTATATATAATAAATAATTATAAATTAAAATAACTAGTTAATTTTGTTATTAATTGAGATACAATCATTTAAACATGAATAAGCAAATAACATTAACACCAGGTCAAAAAGCAATAGNGATAAATTTAGATAATTCTATCTATGGTTCTTTTATTGAAATTGGTGCAGGCCAAGAAGTTGCAAGACAATTTTTTAGAGTTGGTAGTGCATCTGGAACTATAGCAAAAACAATGTCTGCTTATGATAGAGATTTTTCTGATGCTATTTATGGTAAAGAAAAAGATGGGAGATATGTTTGTAAATCAAGATTAAATAGAATGCTTCATCTTGAGTACTCTCTTTTAGAAGAAAGATTAAATAGAGAAAATTATAAGGAAACTAGATATTTTGCATTTGCTGACACAGTTACTACAATAAATTATGATAAGTCACGAAATGGTCATGGATGGATTGGTTTAAGATTTCAGAAAGATCCAACAAAAGATCCAAATGATTTCTTAATTCATGTTAGATTAAAAGACCAAGAAGCTAGACTTCAACAAGAAACAATCGGTATCATTGGTACAAATTTAATGCATGCATGTTTCTCAGAATCAAATCCTAAAACTATTCTTAAAAGATTATATGATAATCTATCAATAGATAATTTTGAGATAGATATGGTTGAAACAGTTGGTCCAGATTTTGAAAATATTGATAATAGACTTTTAAGCTTAACATTAGTAAAAGAAAGAATGACTAATGCTGTAATTTTCACTCCAGATGGTAAAAATAAATACCCTTCTGATATTTTACATAAAAAGAACATATTAACATTAAGAGGAAGTTTTAGACCTGTCACTAAGGTTAATATTGACATGCTAACTGAGGGTCTCAATAAATTTAAAGAAAATAAGAAAGTAGATGAGGATAATATTCAACTTCTTTTAGAAATCACTTTATCTAACCTTATGACTGATGGTGAAGTTGATGAAAGAGATTTTTTAGATAGAGCAGATATATTATGTTCTCTTGGATATACTGTAATGATATCAAATTACAGAAAATACTATAAGCTTAGTGAATATTTATCTAGATATACAAATGCTCGAATGGGTTTAATAATTGGTGTTGATAATCTTGTTGAGATGTTTGATGAGAAATATTATAGAAATCTTAATGGTGGGATAATGGAGGCNTTTGGAATTATNGTCACAAGAGATATTAAAATATATTTATATCCTTATCAAGCTGACAGTAGTAAANAACTCATTAATAGTAAAAACATACCTATTCATCCAAGAGGAAAATCTATTTATGAGTACCTGTTTAATAATAAAAGAATTGAAGATTTAAGTTATAACTCAGAAATATTAAATATCTTTTCTAGANATGTTCTTAAAAAAATTAAATCATGCGAAATAGGAACTTGGGAGCATATGGTTCCTGATGGTGTATCAAAAATTATAAAAGATAAATCCTTATTTGGTATGAGCTGTAAAATCAAGTAACAAATTATTTAGCATTTTCAAAATTTAAAAAAAACGAATGAGAAAAATATTCCTTATCATATTATTATTACCATTATTAGCTACGGCACAAAGAGGTGGAGGTTCTGGAGGTGATTATTCTAAGTTTGGCAAAAAAAATAAATCATCTTATTTTAGAGGAAGTATTAGCGGAAAAATTATTGACTCTGAAACAAAAAAAGGTTTAGAATTTGCCAGCATAAGTATAACAAACGCCAAATGGAATAAAGAAATTGAGGGGACAATCTCATCAGTAAACGGAAAATTTTCTATGACTGGTATATTAAGTGGTGATTATATCCTAAGTGTAAACTACCTAGGATATAAACAATTAAAAGAGGTAGAATTTACTCTAACAAAGAAAAATCCAGATATTAGACTATCAGATATATTAATGGTTGCTAGCTCAGAAATGCTATCTGAGATTACAATAGATGAGCAAAAACCAATTTATGAAACAAAAATTGATAAAATTATTTATAATGCTGAAGATGATAATAATGGAGGATCTGATGATGCTACAGATGTTTTAAGAAAAGCTCCTCTTTTATCAGTAGATTTTGATGGTAATGTAGAACTAAGAGGCTCTAAGCAAATTAAATTTTTATTAAATGGTAAGGCATCATCATTTTTATCAGGAGATTTAGCATCAGCTCTTCAGATGATTCCAGCAGATGAAATTAAAAGTGTGGAAATAATTACAAGTCCTGGAGCAAAATATGATGGAGAAGGAGATGCAGGAATAGTAAATATAATTACTCAGAAAAAAATTATTGATGGCTATAAGGCATCAATTGATGGGTCAATAGGTACAAGAAATAATAAAAATGGTTTTAACCTAACTCTTGGAAAAGGAAGATTTAGCCTTTCAGCTAGAGGTAGTATTAGGTATAGTTGGCCTAGAGAAGGAACTACAAAGTTTTTAAGAGAAGATTGGAATTCTGAAGGAGACACAAATACTATGACAAATGATGGGGTTAGTGAAAGTCAGTGGATAGGATATGGAGGTGGGATAAACATGTATTATGATATTAATGCATATAATTCTATTTCCTCAGATATTAATTTTAGAGGACGTAGCACACCATCAAAAAATACAACTATCCTAGATTATAATGGTGCAGATACATTATATAACTATTCTTCATATGTGAATACATCAAATCAAAATACTAATATTGAATGGAATAGTGATTACACAAAAACATTTGAAGATAATGAAGATAGAGAATTAAGCTTATCATATCAACTTGGAAGAAGAATAAAAAATAAGAATACTGACATTGTAGAAAATAATGATCTGATTCAATTAACAAATATAAATGATGAAGAAAATACTGAACAAACTCTTCAACTAGATTATACCCATCCTATAAATGATCATAAAATCGAAGTTGGAGGAAAGCTAATCTATAGAGATCAAAAAATGGATTACAACACAGATTCTGATAGTGCTTTATTTGTATTTCCTAAAGAAATATTCAACTACTCACAGCTGGTAAGTGCATTTTATCTTTCAACAAANNTTCAACTTCCAAATGATTATAGCTTATTATTAGGAACTAGATATGAACTAACAAAAATTGAAGGCGATTGGGAAAACAATACTTTAGGTGGAAATACAGCTTTTNCATTAAATAGATCAAAAGATCCCTTTTCAAAAAACTATGGTAACCTACTACCTAACTTAACAGTATCAAAAAAATTAGATGTTGGCAAAAGCTTAAAGCTAAGTTACAATAGTAGAATATCTAGACCTAGNAGTCAATATATTAACACAAATACAAATATTACTAACAATAAAAATATAACAGTTGGTAATCCAAATTTAACCCCTGCCCTAACTAAACAGTTAGAATTTGGTTATAATAGTTTTGGTAAAAAATATCAGGGAAGCTATTATATATATTTTAAAGAAAATACTGATGTAATTGAGTCCTATCTATCTGTTGTTAATGACACATCAATTACAACATATCAGAACATAGGTAAAAGCAATAGATATGGATTTAATTACTATGGATCAATAAGACTCAAAAAATTAACATTTAGAACAGGCTTTAACTTATACTCATATTCAGCTGAAGATAGTAGGTNCTCATCAGAAGAACGCACTGCTTTATTGTATAATTATAATTTTGGAGTCACTCTAAAAATGAAAAATAATTGGAAAGTAGAAGGCTTTGGATTCATGAGGTCTCCATCTCAAACTCTGCAAGGAACATCAACAAGCTTCTCAATGATGAGTTTTGGAATTAAAAAAGACTTTAAAAACAAAAGAGGATCTCTAGGAATTAGGATTGTTGAACCTTTTGCTAAAAATGGAAACAAAATATTTATTTCAGANCTAAGCGGAAGTAATTTTAATCAATCATCAGAACGTACAATTCTGTTTACATCTATTGGNATAAGCTTTAAATATACATTTGGAAAATTAAATTTCAAATCATCTAGTAAAGGTTCAAAAATTAAAAATGATGATGTTAGTGAAGAAGCATCTCCACAATTTTAAACTATTGTAAAACTACCTTCTTAGATATATTAAACTCGGAACTTAAAATATTTACAAAATAAATAGATGAAGGATAATTATTAAAATCAATCTTTCTTTTAAATTCTCCAATATAGTTTATTCTTTCCTCACTATACAAATCCTCTCCTAAGAGATTAGTTATTGTAATTTTAAAGTCTTGTAGATCTTTTAAATCAAAACCAATATAAAAAATACCATTAGAAGGATTAGGAGATATTAAAAGCTCATCTATTANTAATCCACCATTAACTCTAATTGGAGAGCCTGGTTGAGTCCAAAATACTGGTGGCTGNGTCCAAGAAGGTGATCTGTAAGCAGTAATGCTAGAATCGCAAAATAAACGTCCATGAGCTCTATAANGAGTTCCTGATTGTAATCCAAAAGTATTAATAGAGTTTATAGGATAATAAATCCCAAAACCTCCAGCATTGTTCCACGAAGAACTAGANGTATCAACTCTATATTTAATTCTTGCAAAAACATAACTACTTGATAAATCCCAAGAAAATCTTGCCTTACTAACATTATTAGTAAATGTTGAAACAGCTAAATTTAACATATCGGGACATGTGTCTAAGGTTGTAAACTGAACTGGTAAAGAATACCCAGAACTAGAAACATTACAGTAAAAAGCTTTCATTTTAAACTCATAAGTAGTATTTGGAGTAAGATTGATCAATTGTTTTGTAGTGGTATTAAGATTACTATTACATAAACCATTACCCACTCCTGCAGATTTTGTAATCCAAGATGGTGAACCAACCTCTCTGTACCTAACAAAATATTTCCATACTCTACAATCAGAACTATTCATATTCCTCCAACCAATTTTAGCTCGATTATCAATAATATCATATATAAAAAGACTATCAGGTTTAGGTGAAAAACATGAAATAGATAAATATCCGTCCATTACTGTAGTTACACCATTATCAAAAACAGCAGTAAGGGTATCATTTTGATAGCCATTAGCAGAGAAAACAACCTGATAGCTTCCAGAGTCAAGAACAGCAGTTTGATAGAAACCTAAAAGATTAGAATTGGAGCTAAAATTTGTATTTAGTATACTTATAGNTGCATTTGCAATTGGCGCNCCTGAAGAAGCATCAAATACATTACCATTAATATAGCAAGCTTGTTGAAAATCTCTGGAAAAAATTAATAATCTACCATGATTATTACTTCCTATATTTCTATCAGAAGATATTATATTTCCNGAAGGCAAAAATGGATATGTNCCCCAACACCCATCATAACCATTTCCAGATAAAGGATAGGAATCATAGTATGCAACTTGAACTAAATGATTAGGATTTGTTATATCATGAACAACTGTTCCATCACGATAATAAGATGTAAATAAAAAATTACCATCTACATGAGCATTATGGGGAATAGAATTAGATCCAGGATTAGATTGAATTCTATCAACTTCTTGAATNTTATTNACATCTGTAATATCATATGAGCCAATATAAGCATTAGGTTTTTCATCTGTAGTATACACATAATTACCATTATCNGAAACCCAAGCGTTATGTGTAAAGCTAGTTGGAGTANTTATATTACCTAAGTTAACAGGATTTGATTTATCTGAAACATCAACAATAAACATATCCCCAACATATATACATCCTACGTACATAGTATCGCCTCGAGCCATACCATCATGAATATAATGATCATCCCATTCTCCAAGGTAAATAGGATCAATTGGATCAGTATCAACATCTAAAAAAATAGCTCCATTAGAAGGAGGTGGACCAGAATTTATTGCAGCTCCAAAAATATATGCAATACCATTTTCATCAATATAAAGNTTATGAGCAGATGTAAATTCCGTGCTAGANCCATTTGAATTATTAAATATTGTTTGATGGTAATATGTATTTCCAGTCATATCACTTAAATCAATAATTAATAAGCCCGCATCTGCTTCAGTAGTAACATAGGCATAGTGCCCCCAAGTTTTAATATCTCTCCAAGTTGATGATAAATCAGAAATAAAAAACTCTTCAATAGGATTAGAAGGATCTGTAACATTAACAACTGAAACCCCTCCAACCAAACCAACAATAGCATATTCACTCTGGTCAGGTGCTACCCATCCCCATATATCATTTCCATTTGTATTTAGATAATCATATTGACCAAGTAGTGTCATATTAAGACTATCTTGAGAGAAAGATAACAATGGAAACAATATTAAAAGCAAAGTATATTTCATTACAATAAATTTAGCAATTTTTTTATTGGTACAAAAAAAAAGAGTCTTTAATAATAAAGACTCTTCGTTTAAATTAAAAGATTAATTAAAACTTATATTCAAGATTAAAATACAGGCTATTTATTGCTTCAGCTTCTTGTTCATTTTCTAGAGAAGCATTTTTAAAACTTCTTACATTAACAGCTAACTTAACACCTTTAGTCATTTGTTTTTCAATACCAAAGATTGACAGCTCACCTTCATTATCAATATTCCACTGAACTTCATTTATATCTTCTGAAGAGGATTGATCATATCTTCCAAAAACAGAGATACCATTACCCATATCTAGGTTTCCAAATAATGAAAATGCTGTAGAAGTATTATCAAGAATATTTGATGTGTTTTCTCTGATATTATACTCCCCACCAATATTAATATTAGACATTGTATAACTCAAAGCAAAAGTATTAATTGATTGAGTTTCAAAATTATCAGTATATTCTTTTCTAGGAATCATATCTCTAGAAAATCTTAAAGATAAGTTATCAGAATTATAAGTTATACCAGCACCACCACGCATTTGCCCCAAATCATCTTGTGTACTTTTATAACCTTCACCATTTAATATTTGAGCATCAATTAGTAAATTATTTGAAATAGAATATGTCATTGAAGCTCCAGCATCAGCAGAGCTAGCCCATTTATTCTGATCTTGGAAAGATTTATATATATATCTTTTCCCCCAGGCCTTTTCCATAAATTTAAAGTTCTTGGTGCCAATCATACCAAAATTTAAACTTAATTTATCAGAAGCCTTCCAATTTAATGCAGCAATTTTTAGAAATGTAGTATAGCTACTTCCAGCACTATTTTTTCCTACGTCAAAAGTTACTTTAACACTAAAATTATCTGCTAAATCATATCCATATCCTAGGTATGCTCTTTTTACTTCAAAAGCTTGATATGTGTTATTGTCATCAGAATTTAAATCGTAATTAAAATTACTAAAGACTTTAACGTGAGGTTTTCCCTGACTAAAAAGATTAATAGATGATAAAATGAGTAGAGATGTTATAATTATATTTTTCATATTTGATAGTTTATTTTTTCTGTAAAAAAAAGAAGAAACATTTAAACTTATATTAAGTTAATGTTAACTATATATATTTTTTTAGTTAAAATTAAAATCCAATTTTAGAAAAGAATTTAACAACACCAGCAGCAAATTCTTCAGGTATAGTAGTAAACATAGAAGCAACAGTTAATTGGTCATTAACTCCAATTGCTATAGCAATAGAAATAATTAGTCCAATTAAAGCGTAAAGCATATCCTTGAGACCTAACTTAATACTCTTTGCTATAGAGTTTTCTCCAGTATTCATAATTGCCATACCCAACTCTCTTCCTGCTAACAAACCAATAAAGACCCANGTTGTACTCATAGGAACTTTACTATGAAGTTTGAAATAAAATAGTATAATACAATATATGAAATCTATTAATGTAGCAAATCTTACATCTGTAACAATTGACTTTTCAGTAACAATTTTCTGAATTCTCCCACCTTTATAGTATAACAAAAGGCCTAGACCAATNATTACTACTGATGTAAAACCTATGAACTCAAAAACATGAAGACTTCTAGGCAAATAAACTGCAATATTTGCAGCATCTTGCATTAACCATACAGACCATAAAGTACCAGAAGTTATCCATTGCGCTATAGTCCATCCAAAGTTAGCCTCACCAGTAAAATATTTTTTGGCAGATTTAGCAACAATCAAAAAGAAAATTAAACCCATTAAGAACGATAGAATATAACCACTCATACTTTTTGCTAGAACTCCACCAACAGCTGCAGGACTAGCAGCAAAAGAAGTTAAGAGTATAAAGGTAGTAGAAACTGGCATTCTTAACCTAGTAAGAATTAAAAGGAAAATTGGAGCTGCAACTTGTAAAAAATGAAACTCAGTAGGAGCAATTTCAAAACCTTTAGAGGTTAATCTACCATGACTTACATCACCTCCCAGGGTTATCCAACTATAAAACATTGTGAAAAAGAAAATACCCCCAACAAAAATCCATAACACCCACCATTTCTTATCTTGATTTGATGCAATAAAAGTTCCTAATGTTTGAATACTATCATTTGCGATTGCTGCATAGGCTGCAAATAAGAAACCTGCCCACATAGCATATTGAGGGTATGGTGTAATAAACATTACAGCTATAAAAGAAAGACAAATAAAAGTTAAAAAATTATGCTCACTTTTAGGAAACCAAACTACTTCAGGGTAGCCAAAAGCTCTAAAAAATTTCTTCATAATAAATTAGTTATAAATTAAATATGATTAAATTGCGATAGCAAAAATAGTTATCATAATAGTTAAATATATTACTGGAGAAAGATCTAATTTTGTTGTTTGAATATTCATTTTTTTGATTTTTTAATTATGATGCAAATTTAACTCAACAAATCACTTGTTTTGTATATAAATCTTTAACTCAATGTTAAGTAATTGTTAAATTTTAGTAACATATGTTTAAGGAATTAAACATTAATTAATTTTGTAAAAAAAAATAATGACCATACTTATTGTTGATGACGAAGAAGATATCTTAGAATTTCTTTCTTATAGTTTAAAAAAAGAAGGCTATAAAGTTCTTACTTCAAATAACGGTAGTTCTGGATTAAAACTTGCAAAAAAACATCTTCCAGATTTAATTATTTTAGATGTTATGATGCCAGAAATGGATGGCATAACAGTATGTAAAGAAATAAGAAAAGATCAAGAGCTAGATAAATCTCTAATTACATTTTTAACTGCTAGATCTGAAGAATATTCAGAATTAGCTGGTTTTAACGCTGGTGCTGATGATTATATTTTTAAACCTATTAAACCACAATTATTAGTTAGTAGAGTAAATGCTATTTTAAAAAGAAATAGAACTCAACGATTATCAAATGAAATTATAATAGGAAATATTTCCATTAATAAAGATCAACATAAATTAGTTTTTAATAATACAGAATTACATCTAGCAAGAAAAGAATTTAATTTACTTTATTATTTGATGACTGTTCCCGGCAAAGTCTTTACAAGAGAAGAAATAATAACTACAATTTGGAAAGATGCAGTAGTTGGAGATAGAACAATTGATGTACATATAAGAAAAATTAGAGGAAAGATTGGTAACAATCATATTAAAACAATTAAAGGTATAGGATATAAATTTGATTTATAATGAAATTAAACACCCCATTTAAAATTGCTTTAACACTTAGTGTAATACTAGTGATATACTCTATTGTTTTTTATACAATAACTCCATTTATAAATTTATATATTGACATATTAATTCTTATTATTTTATCAACTCTGAGTACTTATTATATTTTAAAATATCATTTTCACGAAAGAATTAAGGTTATCTATAAAAACATCTATAAATTCAAAGGAACATCAAACATAACAGATTATAATTTAGACAATGTTGATAAAGAAGCTGAAGAATGGGCAAATCAAAAAGAAGAGGAACTAATTAAGATGCAAAAAGATGACAACTTCAGAAGAGAATTCATTGGTAATGTTTCTCATGAATTAAAAACACCAATATTTAATATTCAAGGTTATGTTCAAACATTAATAGATGGAGGAATAGAAGATGAAAATGTAAATATGAAATATTTAAAGAGAGCTAATCTCAGTGTTGATAGAATGATAAATATTGTTGAAGACTTAGAAGTTATTTCAAGATTAGAAACAGATAAAGAAGAACTTGATTTTGAAAACTTTAATATTACTGATGTCATAAATGAAGCCATTGATCAATTGGAAATGAAAGCAAATAGCATGAATATTTCTCTAGAATTATCTAATGAATCAAATTCAGAAATAGTTTATGCTGATAGAAATAAAATTCAACAAGTTTTCATGAATTTAATCAGTAATTCTATTAAATATGGAAAAGAAGGAGGAACAACAATAGTTAGACTCTTTGATATGGAAGAGAAAATACTAATTGAAGTTGCTGATAATGGAATTGGTATAGGAGAAGATGCTCTTAACCGACTCTTTGAAAGATTCTATAGAGTAGATAAAAATAGATCTAGAAAAATCGGTGGCACAGGACTAGGATTAGCAATTGTAAAACATATCATTGAAGGTCATCAACAAACAATAAATGTAAGAAGTACTGTAGATATAGGCTCAACTTTTTCATTTATTCTTGAAAAATCAAAAAATTAATAAAATGCTTAATAAAAAAACATGTATCCCGTGTCAAGGAGGTATTCCGCCACTTGAATCAAACGAAATAAATAATTTCTTAAATAATATTGATAATAATTGGAAAAGTATAGATAACATTAAAATTAGTAGAACATATAATTTTAATTTATATCTAGATGCAGTTCATTTTGCAAATGAAATTGCTCTTTTATCTGAAAAAGAAGGGCATCATCCTCATATTCACATTAATTTTAAAAATGTTGAGGTGATTACTTTCACTCATAAAATAAATGGACTTCATGAAAATGATTTTATATTGGCATCTAAATGTGACGATGTCTTTAAAAAGTAAGAATAAAGATATACACATTTATGATTAGAAATACAATTGCCGGAATAAATCTAATTACTTTATCTTTTATTTGAATTCTGACATATAAAGCAGACATCATCATTAAGCTTATAAGAAATGAGGATATTTGAGCCATTATTAGCCATTTAAGGCCTAATAGAAGGCCAAATCCACCAAAGAGCTGACATATACCCAAAGCATATTTATATTTGCTAAAACCCCATCTATCAATTTCATCTTGCATTGCTTTAGAAATAAAACTCAGTAATCCATAAACCATAAAAGAAATGGCTGAAAAAATTATTAAAAAACTTAATATTTTCATAGACTTTGAGATTTTAGAGAATTAATTTGCAATTTATCTAACTTACCATTTAACCAAGCAGAGGAAATATCAGCATTATACTTCTGATAGAAATTAATAGCTGGAGTATTCCAGTCTAATACCTGCCAGCACATACCATTCATATTCTCAACTTTAGCAATATTAATTGTTGCTTCAAATAATTTAGACCCTACTCCATTTCTTCTATAAGATTCTTTTACAATAAAATCTTCCAAAAATAAAAATTTACCCTTCCAAGTTGAATACCTAATCCAATAAAAAGACATACCAATAATTAAATTATCATGTAATGCAACTATAAAATAATAGCTAGGTGTATTACCAAATCCATCATTTTCTAATTGATTTAATGTAAGCTTAACTTGATCTAAAGCATTTTCATAATCAGCAAGATCCTTAATTAACTGCAGAATATCTGGTAAATCCTCTTTTTTACCTTTTCTTATTTCTATATCCATTTTTATCTAATTACTCTTACTGTTCCCTTGTATTGATAAGTCTGATCATTATAATCAAAAATATTCATTTGATATGTGTAAACTCCTTGTGCAACACCTTCAGCTAGCCATGGGCTATTAGCTTTATCAAATATGACTTTACCCCACCTATCAAAAATAGTCATTTCATAAGAAAGAATGCCGATACCAAAAGGAGAGAAAGTCTCATTAATTAAATCAGAATCTGGACTAAATGAGTTTGGAATATAAACTGAATATGTTGGATAAACAGTAATATAATTTGTAGCTATATCAATACAATAATTCTGAGCAACAACAGATAACTCAACTAAGTACTGTCCGAACTCAGAATACGAATATTCAAATTCAGATATAGAAGAAAAAGAATTTCCATCACCAAAATACCAAGTAGAATTAACAAAATTTGATGATAGATTATTAAAAGTAATAGCACTATCAATTTGAGTAATTTGTGGATTAATCAGCATACGAGCAATTGGAGCATCTAATATTTCAATTACTTTAGAAGTAGTATTATAACATCCAGTAATTGAATCAATATAATAATATGATAATGTATGATCTCCTAAACTAAGCTCTGAGGGATATAAAGAATCAACTACAGCTTCCTCATTATCTAAATAAAAAACACCTCCCATTGGATCTGCCTGAGAAAGAAAAAATGATTCATCATTATTACATATTTTATCCAACAATATCGTTAATGATGGCAATTCATTAACAATAACAAAAGATGTATCTTCTGGACTTGCTATACAATTGTTTAAATCATCAATTGATTTGAAAATAAAATTAGCATCTTGATTAAGCTTGATTTTTATTGTCTTTCCATTAGAAACTAACAATCCTAATGAATCAACAATATAAGAGTATGAAGTTCCAAAATTATTAATTAATATATTATATTCATTTGATGTTGGATTAAGAATAGATATATTAATTTCAGTTGAATCATTTTCACAAATTGGAGAAGTGGTAGTAAAAGAAAAATCTGAAATAGTTAATGTTAATTCTACTAAACTATCACATCCTGCTATATTTATTAGTGTGTCAAGATATACTCCACTTTCATAGTAAATAACACCATTCCAATTAAACTCCTTACAAGAAATAACATCAACCTTATTAAATTGATTGTCATTAATTAACAANTCCAGATAAACTAGTGAATCACATCCATCAATATTAGTGCCCTGCCATGAATACAAACCTGAAGTAATATATAAATTATTGTTCCAAAAATAATTATCACATGCTGTTACTGATAAGTTTACAGAGGAAGAATCGAATATTATTAGGTTTAAAGACGCAGTAGAATCGCAACCATTTGCATTAGTACCAGTCCAAGAATATGTCCCATTATTGGTATATGTAATACCATTCCATAAATAAGAATAGCATCTAGAAATTGATGAAACAGAAGATAATGGTAAGGGATCAGTCAAGGAAATAGAATCATTATATATACATCCATTATTATTGGTAATTGTTAAGTAATAATTTCCTGCAAATAATTGATTAATATCCTGATTAGTACTTAAAAAACCATTAGGACCTATCCAATTATAAATTAAAGAATTAGTGTTACCACTTACAGACAAATCTATAGCTCCATTATTACCTAAATGACAACTAATATCAGTGATATTAAAAGAAGCATTAAAAGGATTGGGGTCAATAATTTCTAATGTATCATAAAAAACACACAAATTACCATTAATAGTATCTGCTACACTAATAGCGTATGTGCCAGAATATAAACTATCTATATCTTCGTTGTTAGATAAAAAATACCATTGCCCAAAAAGTAAAGGAGGAGTTTGAGCATACCAATTAATATCAGCAAAAGAGCTTATACCATTTATAGTAGTGTTAATAGCTCCATCGTTAAAACCACTACAAGAAACACTATCAATATTGAAATTAACTTGTAATGGATTAGGGCTAGTAATAAAAAAACTATCAGTTAAATTACAACCACTAATATCTGTTATAAGAACATTATATAAACCAGAGGTAAGACTATTAATATCTTCATTAATATTTACATAACCATTAGGTCCAATCCAATCATAAGTAGGTATACCATCAGTTCCATTAACTTCAAGTTGGATTGACCCATCCCTGTACCCAAAACAACTCTCATCAGTAATTGTAGAGGAAATTACAAATGTTGTGCTAGAAGATAGAGTAATAGTATAAGTATATGTAAAAACATTATTAATGGGACAAGCATCATCTTGAACAGATATATTAAATGTAAAAGGGCTATTTTGAATATCACTAACTTGAGGAGTCCAATTAAATGTTCCAGATGGAGTATTTGAAAAATTATTGGTTATTAGAAATGAAGCATTTGGAGCATTAGGAATTCCAGACCATGACATAATCTTTGAAGGAGAAGATCCTAATATAGCATCAATGGTAAAACTGATAGTATCAGGCTCGTCAACACAAAGATTTAATGAATCATCAAGAGCAGAAGAGTTAGTAACATTAGGTGGAAAACCGTTAATTCCACTTAAGACAGGAGGAACAGTTGAACAGGTTAAAGTAATTATCTGTATATCTCTTATAACACTACCAATAAATACTCCATTTCGATATTCAGAGATTTTCATAGCAACAATAGATACTTGAATTAAATTTGCATTCATACAAAGATTTCCATTTACAGGATCAAATGTCGTAGACCCCGAAATTGGATTAATAGATGAAAATCCAGCATCATATTGTAATGCTGTCCCGCCGTTAAACCCTATAGGAGTTACTAAAGAATACACTAATGAATCTCCATCGATATCAATTGCTCCATTATTAAAACAATATGATTCATTAACACATATATATGGGGCTGGATATTCTGTAAAAGTTGGAGAATTATTACAAAAAATTAAGTTATTTAGTTCTGCTTCAACACATAATGAATAATTATCTGCTCCAGTAACTGTAGTAATTGATGCATTTCTATTATTAATACAAACAGAAAAGACCCAATCATCACATTTATCAATATTAATTATTTTCTCATATGTATACTCCTCTAATTCAACTAGAGAAGAACTTCCACTACATGGTGTTCCAGAACCTGTACAATTAGGAGTTATATAAACAGGTCCAGAGGTAAAAGCAAAAGGATCTGAATAAGATCCACAAGATGATGAGTAATTAAGAATAGGGTCATTTCCAGTATTATTACCAACTCCAGGAGCATCAGCACCACTACTACAATCTCTATAAAATTTAAGCGTAATTTTATAAAGATCAAAGTTTGCTCCTTGAGAAACACATTCAAAAGATATGTCCATTCCAGCTGCATGAGTAGCATAAATATTGGATGAACATGAGAAGAATATGAAAAAACAAAAAATAAAATTTACTAAATAATCCCTCATAAAAAAGGTTTAATTTTTTTACAAATATAACAATAGTTAGTGTCATAAATACATTAATAAATGATATTGAAAATCTATATTACAAAAGAGATAATTTTAATAAATTCTTTATTTTTGATAGATGAAAAAAATTATTTGTCTTTGGTCTTGTCCTAGAAATAATTCTACTGCATTAATGTATTCATTTAATAGTAGAGAAGATACTCAGGTTTATGATGAGCCATTATATGCGCATTACTTACATAAAAGTGGAGCTAAGCATCCTGGAAGACAAGAATCACTAGATTCTCAAAAAAATAATGGAAACAAGGTGATTAATGAAATAATTCTTAAACCTAATAAGGAAATCACATTTCATAAATTAATGACTCATTTTTTAATTGATATTGACAAAGCCTTTTTATTAAAAGTAACTAATGTACTTTTTATAAGAAACCCAGAAGAAATAATTCATTCATATCACAAAGTCATTCCATTTCCAACAATTGATGATATAGGTATTAAAATGCAATATGATTTATATCATGAATTAGAAAAAAAACAAAAAAAAGTAATTCTAATAGACTCAAAAGAATTATTAATAAATCCAAAAAACATACTAAAAAAATTATGTGAAGAAATAAAAATTCCATTTGATGAAGGTATGTTATCCTGGCAAAAAGGTCCTAAAAAAGAAGATGGAGTTTGGGCTAAATACTGGTATAAAAAAACACATCAATCCACAGGCTTTAATTCATATAAACAGAAAAAAATCTCTTTACAAGGAACTAATATTGAATTAGCAAAAAATGCTTCAAAATATTACAACTTTCTATATTCGAAAGCACTAAAGAATTAATTAAAAGGATTGGTAGCCCAAACATTAAGTTCATTAATAAATCCTCTATCATCCATTTCAATAGCAGATATTATTGAGTGAGCTATTTCTTTAGCAGTTAATTTATTATGTACATCTTCTCTTTCAGTTCTTTCGGAACTTCCAAAAGCAGTAGTTACTTCACTTGGATTAATCTGACAAACCCTAATATTATGAGGACGCAACTCTGCTTGCCAACATTGAGTTAAACATCTTACAGCGAATTTTGAGGATGCATAAATACTACCTGTTTGATAACCTTTAAGACTAGCAGTTGACCCAATATTTATAATAGTTCCACAATTATTAGATTTCATAAGTGGTATAATTTCTTTTGTAAATAATGCAAGACCAAAAACATTTACATTAAAAACTTTTAAAAAATCATCAATATTTAGATCTTCAATAGTGCTCCTCACCCCTATTCCAGCATTATTTATTAAAACATCAACTCTTCCATTAAGAATTTTAATACACTCTTTAGCCTTAGTTGAAATACTATCAATATCTGAAATATCAAATTCAATAATTTTGGCTCCAGTATATTTAATAACATTATTTAATCTATCATTGGATCTTCCTGTTATAAGAACATTTGCACCCTTTTCAACTAAAAATTTCGCAGTTTCTTTACCAATACCTAGACTACCACCAGTTAATATTACATTCTTACCTTTTAAGTTCATTTATATATATTTTTTAAAATTTAATTTAAAACAAATTTACAATAAGTAATATGATATAAAATTATGGTAAAATTATTTTTTAAGATATTTTATATCAACATAAAAAGTACCAAACGGAATCATAGATGATATTAAGATAATTGAGAAATCTTTAAAACTCCACTTTTCAAAATATCTTACTATAAATGCTAAAAAAATATAAGACATAAACAAAACACCATGAGGCATGCCTAATAATTTAACAAAGCTATCATCGTTTAATTGATACTTAAAATAAAGACCTAAAGTCATTAACAATATGTAAGAAACTCCCTCCAAAAAAGCAACAACTCTAAATAAATTTATCATAAAACAAAAATACATAAATTGATATATTTAAAATTACAAGAACATAATAAATGAGTTTATTTTGGAAACTATTTAATGTATCTTGGCCCTCCAATTAAAGTTAATATAATGACCGATAATAAGATAAACGATTTTATTAGAAATATTTTAGAAAATATGCCAGATGATTGGTTAAATCTAACAACTCATCGCTTAGATATTTATGATGAATCGCAAGCTAAGACTGAGTTCTTAAAACAATTTGAAATTTTATATAATAACAATGATTTTAAAAATTCATCTATTGCTAAACTTCCAACTGCATATGATTATATTCGATTAGGCCATCCATTATCATGTGTATTAGAATGGTTAATAGCACATTTAAATGATAAAAAATCAGAAAATATAATAAGCTTTTCATCTAGAGTTATTCCGATTATAGCAATTTTAAGAAAGAATTTATTGGATAAAAAAAATACTCAGATTATTTACTCTGGTGAGTTGCCTGATTTTTTTGATCCAGAAACATTAAGAAGTGTTTATAATTATAATTTTGATTTAATAAGATCAGATGACATGAATACAAATTCTGCTTTTAATGGAAGTACAATTTATCTATTACAACAAAATAACATCTATAATATTGATTTCAATNCAAATATTGATTTTTATATAACCTTCAATTCTAAATTAGGAAGTGTTTTATATATAAATGGTGAAAAGAATGAGAATTATATTCCAGACATACAACACAGCCGAAGAAGAGAAACAATTGCAATGACACCAGCAAATTGTTTTACTCTCATACAATCTATTTTAAATCAAACAGTCTTAGAAAACAATATAGAGAATAAAGGTGAAAGTAAAATCAATGTCTTAAAATCAATTAAGGATATAACACAAATACATTCAAATGCAATAGTTGCTTCAAGTGGATTATCTATTCAATATGCTATAATGATGGGGTTAGTTCATGATGCAATTGAAAACCATAAGGGAAAGGCCATAAAATTCATTGTTCCTTCAAATTGTTATGGTGGAACAAATGACCAAGCAAGACGAATTGCTTCATGTAATAAAAATATAGAAGTATTAGATTTATTTGTAGATGGTGATAACAATATGGTAAACAGTATTGAGCTAATGTTAAAGAAAATAGCTAATGAAGATGGAATCCCATATATTATTGCTGAAATACCAACTAACCCTAGAGTTGAAGTGCCAGATTTGATAGAATTAAAAAACACCTTGTATAAAGAGCGTTTAACAAAAATTGGTGCTAAAGCAGTAAAACCTGTTTTTGTATTAGATCAAACTTTTTGCCCAAATGTTAACTTTATAGGTGAAGGAAAAATACTTGATTCAGTTCCAACAATTGCTTACGTGAGTGGATCTAAATTTCCTAGCGGAGGAAAATGTACCGCTGGGTACTGTATTGGAAATACGAATACAAAAGCAATGATGGCTAAAATACAATACCATCTAAATATATGTGATAATGAAGCTACTGATCTGCAGTATGATATTTTAGCAAAGCAAATGCCTTCAATGAAGCAAAGAATACATGAAGCTTATATAAATACAGTTGATTTTGTAAAATTTATAAATATAAAATTACCTAATGCTAAAATTAATTTTGTCTCCGAAGAACTTGCACAACAAGGATTTACTCCATCTGTTTTTTCATTAGACCTTCCTACAAAAGGAGAATCCAGTAAAGAGAAAGAGGATTACAAAAGACAGTTAAATCATAAATTAATTAATTTAATGATTACTAAAATACCTAATCAAAGTAAGTATTGTGTAAGTTATGGACAGTTAAATGGTTGTTATTGGACAATTCCCGCTACATCCACACAGGGAACTACTAAAGAAGGAGATAAAGACTATATAGCTCGTGTATCAATATCTCCAAATATTAATCTAGAAAAGCATAAAGAAGTTTTTTTAGAGTTTGTTAATGGATTGTAGCTGAAATCTTAATATTTACTCAAGAATAACTCTCTTCTCAACTTTTCCATCATCATAAATAAAAAACAAAGGAGTATTTGATGTTGGACGTACAGATTGACCTAAATAATTTGTTATTTTCAATAAATTTCTTGACAAATAATTAGTATTTAAATTATTGTTATTTGTTGAAATTAAGCCAGCATCTATAGAGATATTTTCATCACCAGTTTGATATGGGAGGTATTGAAAAATACCTATAAACATTTCATCTTGTGTATTTAATCCAGACTGTACAGTTACAGGATTAGGATTTGATGTACTCTGTGTATTATCATAAATTCCATTTCCATAAATTATACTTCCAGCTGGTATTTTTATAAATTTTTCAAATAGGTATGCTCCTTGCCATTCAAAATCCCAATTATTTATTCTAACAAGATTAATTGTATCATTTGTTGGAGTTACTGCATACATCTCAATACTTTTTCCAAGTAGATGCATGTGAGGAAATACTGACATAAAAGAGTAATCTTGAACTGTAGGTCCATATGTACCTGTTATTTCAGTTATTTGATTCGCAGGCAAAATAAATGGTGCTCCAAAAATACCTTCGTTAATTAAGAAATCACTAGAAACTTCTCTAATATTTGTATTTAAAGGATAGAAGTAAATTTTTACTTTAGTACTATCTAATTGCCCAAAACTTCCCTCAGGATAATGCATTGCAAGAGATAAACTACTATTTGCTGGCAGATTAGATCCGAAAGCATTATTTGTAGAAGTAGGAAAAACTAAAGGAACAGAACCTGGAGCCCATGAGTAGATTGTACCTCCTTGTGGTCCCATACAATTTGGTGTTGTTACAATTGAGCTATTTGGAAACGGATCTAATGATACTATTACATGATGAACTGTCTGTAANTTTCCAGGAATCACTTCAACAGCTCTTATTTCTCTATTTTGGGTTAGTCCTGTTGGAATAGAGAAACAAACATAGTCATCATTATTAGTACCGGCAGTACTTGAGTACGTGGGGATTTGAATTTCTAAATCAGGCGTACCTAGTTGTGATGAATTATTAAATGTTGGCATAGAAGGAAGTAATAAGGTATCTCCAAGCGGAACCCCATTACTTATCCAAGTTGTAATTGTATTAATTTCATCAAAACTTAAGGTGTTTTCATATGAATATCTTCTAAAGGTAGTATCTGGAGGCCAAGGAGGCATTTCTCCACTTGAAGTAACATGTTGTATAATTCCAGCATTAGAAACAGTACTAGAATAAGTCTCTAATGTTAAAGGAGCAATACCATTACTGTGGTGACATTGCAAACATTTTCCATAAATTATTGGAGCAATATCTTCAGAATAATTAGGATTCTGACAGAAAGAAATTATTGGAAAAAATAATAAAAATAGAATTCTTTTCATAAATATTTATTTAAACCAAAAATACAACTTATTACTCTTATAAATTTATAAGAATAAACAAAAACTTATATGAAAACAAATCAATTTATTTACTTTAGTAATTCTAAAAAATCCTTATATGAAATTTTCAAAATATATTACTTTATATGTGTTATCAATTGTTTTAGTATCGACAAGCTTAATTGCACAAAACAAAAAAAAATCTGATTTAGAAAATAAAAAAGACACAAGCTCTATATACTCAGGCCTAAAATTTAGAAGTATAGGGCCAGCTCTTATGTCTGGAAGAATTTCAGATATTATTATACATCCAGAAAATGAAAATATTTGGTATATCACCGCAGGCTCTGGAGGGGTTTGGAAAACAGAAAACTCAGGCACAACATGGAATTCAATTTTTGATGGTCAAAAAAGCTATTCAATTGGTTGTATTTCATTAGATCCACAAAATCCAAATATTATTTGGGTAGGTACTGGAGAAAATGTTGGTGGAAGACATGTAGGTTATGGAGATGGAATATATAAAAGTGAAGATGCTGGAAATACTTGGAAAAACATGGGACTTAAGAAATCTGAACACCTTTCTAAAATTATTATTCATCCAAACAATTCAAATATAATATGGGTAGCTTCTCAAGGACCATTATGGAGTAAAGGTGGAGAAAGGGGTATTTACAAATCAATAAATGGAGGAGAAACCTGGAAGCAAACCTTAGGAGATGGAGAATGGGTTGGTGCTACTGATTTATTAATTGATCCTAGAAGCCCTAAGGTATTATATGCTGCCACTTGGCAAAGACATAGAACAGTTGCTGGATATATGGGTGGAGGTCCAGGAACAGCTATCTATAAATCAAATGATAGTGGGGAGAATTGGAAGAAATTAAGTAGTGGGTTACCAAAAAGTAATTTAGGTAAGATTGGCTTAGCCATGTCACCACAAAAACCAGATGTAATATATGCTGCAATTGAATTAGATAGAAGAAAAGGTGGAGTATATAAAAGTGAAAATCAAGGAGCTAACTGGCAGAAGATGAGTGATGCTGTAGCTGGAGGAACTGGTCCTCATTACTATCAAGAACTTTATGCTTCACCACATAATTTTGATGAAATATATCTAGCTGATAATTACATGCAGGTTTCAAAGAATGGTGGTAAAACATTTAAACGCATGAANGAAACAGAAAAGCATGTTGATAATCATGCTGTTGCCTTTAAAAANAATGATGCTAATTATATTCTTGTTGGATGTGATGGAGGATTATATGAGAGTTTTGATAATACAAAAAATTGGAAATTTATTGACAACCTACCAATAACACAGTTTTATAAAATAGCAGTAGATGATGCTAAACCCTTTTATAATATTTATGGTGGAACACAAGATAATAATACTCAAGGATCTCCTTCAAGAACAGATAATATTCATGGAATAAGAAATTCAGATTGGTTTGTTGTTCTAGGTGGTGATGGGCACCAACCTGCTACAGAACCAGGTAACCCAAATATAGTATATGCACAATGGCAACAAGGAAATTTAAATCGTCATGACCGATTAACAGGAGAAAATATTAATATTAAACCCCAACCTGAGTTAGGAGAAAAAAATGAACGATTTAACTGGGATGCTCCAATATTAGTTAGCCCCCACAATCCACAAAGATTATATTTTGCTTCTCAAAGAGTTTGGAAATCAGATGATCGTGGAGACTCATGGCAAGCTATATCATCAGATCTAACAAGAAATATTGAACGAGTATCTACACCATTTTTTGGAAAACAACAAAAATGGAATAACCCTTGGGATGTACGTGCAATGTCAAATTACAGTACTATAACCTCTTTATCAGAATCTCCAGTTGAAGAAGGATTAATATATGTGGGAACAGATGATGGAATAATTCAGATAACAGAAGATGGTGGATTAAGCTGGAATAAAATTAAGTTTAACAAGATGAACGGCTTACCAANTTCTGCATTTGTAAACGATATAAAGGCCGATCTATACAATAAAGATGTTGTTTATGCTGTATTTGATAATCATAAATACGGAGATTATAATCCATATATCTATAAAAGCTCCAATAGAGGAAAAACATGGGAAAGCATTGCGAACAACTTACCTAAAAATACAATTTTATGGCGTTTAGTTCAAGATCATAAAAACAGTAATTTAATGTTTTTAGGAACAGAGTTTGGTGTTTACTTTACAAATGACACAGGTAAGAACTGGACAAAACTAAAAGGGGGAATGCCAAATATCTCAGTAAGAGATTTAGCAATACAAAAAAGAGAAAACGATCTAGTTCTAGGTACTTTTGGAAGAGGAATATATGTTTTAGATGATTACTCATCATTAAGAAATTTTAATAATTCTAATTCCAATAATGAAGCTCAATTATTTGTTCCACGAGATGGATATTGGTACATGCAAAAAAGAATACTTGGACGTGGCAAGAAAGCTTCTCAAGGAGATAACTTTTTTGTTGCAGAAAACCCTCCATTTGGAGTTGAATTTACCTATTATCTTAATCAAAAATATCTATCAAAAGAAGATAAACGTTTAAAAAATGAAAGAAAAGCAGAAAAAGAAAATAGAATTATTTCTGTTCCGAAATGGGAGAACCTTGAAGAAGAAAAAAAGGAATTAAAACCTACTTTATGGATGTTTATTTATTCAAATAAAAATGAGATTGTTAGAAAAATAAAAGCAAAAAATAAAAAAGGTTTTAATAGGATTAATTGGAACTTAACTTCTGAATCCATTAATACTATTTCTATAAAGGATATAAATAAAAAAGAATATGGGCCAATTGTAAATCCAGATACTTATTCTGCACAATTATTCAAACAAATTGAAGGTAAATTTACAGCTCTTACAGATAAAATTGAATTTAAAGTTAATCCTCTAAATAGCATTAATTTAGAAAGTATAACTTCTAATTCAGTTCTTGAATTCTGGGATGATCTTTACAACACAAGATCAAGAACAAATGATTTGTCAAGCAATATTAAAGACATTAAAAACAAAATAAACTTGTTGTTAAAAGCTTACGAAAGAGGAAAAGGTCTTGATGGAAAATTACAATCTGACTTACTTGATGCAAGAGCTAAATGCTTAGACTTACAACAAAAAATTAATGGTAGTAATAGCAGATCTGAAATTGGTGAGAAAAATGAATATCCTACAATTTGGACATACCTATGGGCAGCTAGTGGGTCTGCAAATTCAACTTATGGACCAACAAAATCTCATAAAAAAAGTCTAACAATTGCTAATGCAATTTTTAATGAATTGAACTTAGAGCTAAATACTATCAAAAACTTAGTTAATTCACTAGAAAATAAAATGGAAAAAATTAGCGCTCCATTAATTAGGAACAAATAGATTAATAAATAACTATGATTAAGAAAAAACAATTAAAAAAATAGATTAGCCATGCAAATACAAGCTTTATTTTTTGAGTTTTTTGTTGTAGTATTCGGAATACTATCTGCACTATTTATTAATAAAATAAACCAAAAAAGAAATCATAAAAAACGCATCCATAGTATTATGGATATTGTAAAAAATGATTTGATTAAAGATTTAAAAGATGCCGAAAAATCAATTCAAAACATTAACAAAAATATTCTATTTGAAAAAGTTGTTAATGGAGATAAGTTGACTGAAAAGGAAAAAAAGCAATCAATGGATTTAACTACTAATTATCCATCATTTCAAGTATCAACAAGAGGATTTAACTTGTTAAAGGACGCAAAAGTAGATTTTGATTTTAAAGATTCAGATTTGATTACTGAAATAATTAATTTATACGATATGTATTTAGACATATTCAAGTCATATTCATTATATCTCAGAAATAATTCTGAAAGAAATTTACGCTCATTTATGAAATATTCTTGGTCAGTTGAATTTTATAAATTTGAAATTTCAGAAGGCTATCTTAAGTTTTTAGAATCAGCAGAATATAAAGCCATGATTTCATATCATAATATGTTAATTGATGGTCCTTGGAAAAATGCTCTATTAGGATATCAGAAAGAAATAAAAGAAACTCTAGAAAAAATAGAGCTGTCAGAATTTAACTAAAAAATAAACAATGAAAAAACTACTTCTTATATTATCAATATCATTTTTATTTTCAAGTTGTTTTAGTTACAAAACAGTAAGTTATAATAATATTACAACAGAAGCAATTGAAACAAAAAAAAGAGATTTAATGAACTTTCTAGTTTTTTCACCATTACCAATATTATCTAACCCAGAGTTTAAAGTTAAAAAGCTTGATGGAACAAATGTTCAAGGTAAATTAGTTTCTA
>JGI24539J26755_10000038_pt1 | contig 48888 bp, 48 predicted proteins | sample NorSeaMetagenome_2_FD_26755 | JGI IMG/M metagenome (IMG submission 26755) | reverse complement strand
GCGGAGAGTGAGGGATTCGAACCCCCGGTACCTTGCGGTACAATAGATTTCAAGTCTATCACATTCGACCACTCTGACAACTCTCCTGAGTTATTATTTATCCTTTTTTCTTTTTATATAATGTTTCGAATTTGGATTTTAAACCGTCAAGAAGTTTGGCCAAGTGATTGCTAGTACTATCTACATGTTGTTCACATGTATTAAATTCTCTAGTAGCCCATTTTTCTAACTCATCATACATGCGGTCTACTCTATCAATTTCACCATCAATTCTTACATCTAATGCTTCTGTTAATCTTTGTGTCTCCTCTTCTATACCGTCTATCCAATCGTGTATGTTTTCTAACTCATCTTCTAATGATTCTACTTTATCTTCTAGATGACGAAGACGATTACCTGATAATATAAGTTTAACTATACCAAATATTATTAGTGTTCCTATTACTCCTGTAAAAAATGCTAATGCTTGTTCCATGTGTGTTTATTTTAGATTGTTATTAATTTCCCATTTGATAATCAGCTGGTGGTAGTTCATCTAGTAAACTACTTGGAATAGTAGGTCTGTCATTTACTAATTCTGCTTCTACTTTCTCAAACTCATACTTGTTTTTAATATAAGCGTTGAGTGCAATACCTTGTGATTTTGCTGTGTTAAATAAATTCCAATCTAGTTCTGCGACATCTTTATATAGATATGTTGCAAAATTGAAATTAACTAAAAGAACTTTAGTTTCGAAATTATAAGATGCTGATTTTAATGTAGAACTGTTGTACTGAGACGATGTTGTAGTTATCATATTATTTGTATTTAATTGTTATACAAACATAACATAATAAGTTTCAATAATTATCTACCGCCGCCGAAACCACCCTTTTTAAGTTGTGATATAGATGCTGAGTCTAATGTAACTGTCATTTTAGAAGGCATTGATTGCGGTACAGGACTGCTTGAACTACTAGAACCACCAATACCAGTGACTTTAGAAATAGTATCTCCAATTTTGGAAATTATTCCACCTTGTTCTTCGTTACCTGCTTGTACAGTATCTTTAAATTCATTTAGCATAGTTGCTAGATTATTTAAGGCATCTTCTAATGATTCTCCCATTTGAGCTAATACATCACCAGGTGAACCACCATGTGAAAGTACTCCTAATGCTTCGAACATCTTTCTAGATTCAACAAGTTTGGTTAAATCAATTGCGTTTATTGCGCTAGCTACTTTAGGCATACTGTCACCCGACATACTAACACTTGAACCTATTTGTTCCCAAAGTTCTGTTTGAGCTTCATACCCTGCAACTGGCCTTAACATACTAACTCTACCGACAAATAAATTACCAAATGTCTCTGCCTTGTCTATATCTAAAGAATTAATTGATTGTGATAATTTTGGAGCTGTATTTCCAATTCTTTCATATGATTTACCTACTTCAGTAAATAATGTTGTTTTTGAACTAAGATCTCCTGATTCCATTGAACCACCATATATTACAGTAAATGCATCTAATTGAGCTGCGTCTACTGTTCCTACTGATCCTACGATTAGTGGAATGGCAATTGCCATTTGTAAATATGCATGTTTTAAAGTATTCAAAAACTTACTTTTAGCACCGAATGATTCAGGATCAGATTCTCCTCCAAATATACTTGCAAATGCTTTAGCCTTGTCTACTGTAAATTGAGCAATAGAATCTATTATTAATGGAATTGCTACACCTAATTTCTTATATGTGCCTCCTATAGTAGCTACTAATGTAGCTTTAGCTTTTATAACTGAAGTATCTTCACCTGTACCTGTGATAGAATCTATTATTGCTGTAACTTTTTCTCTAACGTCTACTGCGTCTGTTATCTTAGATGTAATTTTTACTACATTATCAACAGTTCCTGCTAAACTTGTATACGGTGCTGCTAAATCTAAAACGATTTGAGCTCCTTTTTCAAAATTAGATGAAGAGAACCATCCACCGCCATCACCAACACCAGAAGCACCAACTTCTTCAAAGACTCCAGAAAGACCGATGATCAATGCCTTTGTATTTTTAGCTAATTTGCCAACTATTTTGTCAACACTAGATATAGACTCATATCCTGTTGCTTTACCATCTTTATCAAATCCTGTAGGAAATTTAAGATTGGCCATGTTCTGTACTCCATTTGCTAAATTATAAAGAGGCTCACCCATCTTTTTAACAACGTTAATACCCTTTTCATATGTACTACTAGTAAACCAAGTACTACCTTGAGCTGCTTTGCCTCCACCAACTTCTGCAAATACAGCAGTTAAACCATTTACTATCAATTTAGTATTGGCTATTAATGCTGGAACTGCAGTTGTTAAATCTATTGTTTGATATCCTGTTGGTTTACCATCTTTATCAAATCCTGTAGGGAATTTAAGCATTGCCATGGCTTGTACGCCCATTGCAATACCGGTAAGTGCACCGCCCATTCCACTTACAGCAGAGATACCCATTGCAACTACTGATTGTCCAGAAGTATTTCCAGTTAATGCTGATAATAAAGATTTACCTCCACCTGGATATTTTGTACCAACTTCTGCAAATGTGTCTGCTAGACCACTCACAATAAGTTGCATATTTGTTTTCAATGATGCAAGATCTGCATCTTTGGCTATTTCTGCAAATTTTTGAAGTCCAAGGGAAATTGCTATCAAAGCAGTACCTGCTAATAATATCATCGGTGCTCCTGTTGCAATACCTATAATTGAAAGTGGATTTAGTGACATACCATCTGCGATGGCATCCATTGCAGTTTCAAAGTTTGTCTTTTTACCTCCAAAGAATCCTCTTTCTCCTGACCAATCAAATGCTTTACTACCTTTTTGTGAAAGTGTTCCTAATTTACTAAAGTTTATTGTACTAAGTATAGCTAATGCTCCTCCTAATAAAACCGTAGCTACACCTGCAACTATCATTGCGGCAGAACCTAGTATAATAAGTGGAGATGCTAAACCTGCTGCAGCCATTGCAACTGCAATACCTGCAATAATTGCGCCCATTGTGAGAACTTCTTCAGGAGTAACACCTTTAACCGCAGCTACCATTGAAGCTGTACCTATTGCTATTACTATTAAAGCTGCACCTGCAAGTATCATCGCGGCAGAACCTAATGCTATTGCTAATGGTATTGGACCTGCTCCCGCTATTCCAAATGCTAATCCAACCCCAACTATAACTGCGGCCATCTTTCCAAGATCTTTCCATTCAACTCCTTCTAATGCCTTGGTCATTGCCCATACACCAATAGCTATTACTATCATTGCACCACCTGCAAACATCATTGCGATGGATCCAGATTTAATTTGTTTCTCGGCTAATCCTGCAAGTGCGAAGACAATACCTATACCTCCAATGACTGCAAGAACTCTAAATGAATTCATTACATCATCTGTATCAAAATCCCCTAAGATCATGTTCATGAACCAAATTGCGACTGAAACCGCTAATATAGCTCCGGCAGCATATAACATTGCTTTTCCACCACCTTCTATATTATCACTAAATGTTCCTATTAAAGCAAATGCGGCTGCAACACCTGCAACTACTAAAAGAACTTTAGCAACCTCGGTGAATCCAATTGCACCTAATATCATATGTGATAATACTATCGCTATTGATGTTGATAAAATTGCTCCGGCTGCATATATAAGTGCTTTACCAGTATCTTCTATAACCTCAGTAACACCTATTTCATTCATCGCCCAAAATATTCCGGCAATAGAAGCAATAACTAAAATTGCAGTACCTAAACCTGCTAAAACATATTCACTTAAGAATCCTATTAATACTAAAGACACGGTTATTCCTAAAAGTCCTAATGCTAAATTCTTTAATCCTTTAGCAAATTCTTTCATGCCTTTCGGATCAAATCCCATTATATCTAGCGCCATCATAATACCTGCGATACCTAACATGATACCAGCAGCTACTAACACACCTTTGAGTGCATATGTTGCTAACAATCCAACTAATACTAAACTCACTGCTAGTATTAATATGTTAACTCCAATTTCACCAAGCATGGCTATTTTTTTGAGTTGTTTCTTATCAAGTTTTTTGGTAGCCCACATTAGTCCATCGACCATTAATTTCAATAGAGGTACTATTACTAACATAGCCACTCCGGCTACTATTAATAAAGGTAACGCTAAAATCATCATTGCTGCGAATTTTAATATAGAGTAACCTATATCTCCTAGTGCTAAAAGACCACCAGTAAGAGCTTCCATTTTTAATTTAAGTTCTTTACCCTCAGGTGCTCTTTCTAAAGCATCTATAATTATACCTAAACCAAGTCCTATTGGTTCTAATGCTCCTGCAGTAATTCTAAGAACTAATGCTTCTTTAATGGAAACTTTGCCGCCACCTTTACCAGTGTCGCCTTTAAGTGCCTTAACAAGCTCGTCCATTTTTTCATACAAGTCGCCACCTACCGAAACTGCGGCTGCAGTTTGGCCTGTGTTTATTGCTACTTGTTCTAGTGATTTGTCACTTTTGCCCATTCTTTCGAATGCGCTGCTTAAAAATTTTGGAATTAATTGAGCCAAGTTATATGAATCTTTTTTTAGTATAAGACAAACGCTACTTTTGTGTAGCGTTTATCTATACTCTTTATATATCTTTAGAATTTAGGCATCTTCATTGAAGGTGCTTTCATATTCGGGATCTTAGGCATCGCAGGCGTTTTATATTTAGAACTCATATTGTTCTGTTGTTGCGCCTGTTGTTCTTCTTGATCCTTATTCTGATTATTCTTCTCTTTAATGTATTCCGTCAGATTTTTTAAATAATAGTGAAATTCATAATAATATAAATTTTCTATTTCTGAAGGTTGCATTCTGAGATGTATGCCCAGATAGAACTTAGTCTTAAAGTAATTCTCCAGCGAGATCTGAAATAATGAAAAGACTTTTGATGCCACCTGGGAAGTCAAGAGGGGCTTTTGCGATCTCCCCGTCGAATTCCATTTCAAGTGTTGTTTCAACTCCAATTTTCATTTTTTCAGCTAGTCTATAGATAACCATAAACTTATTCTGATCCCATGATTTGTAATCAACTTCTAAATTAAAAATTTTAGGTAAATTTAATTGTCTCCAATCTGGCGTGATATAAGGTAATACCTGTATAAATGCTTTATCAAATTCAACTTCTTTTTCCTGACGATCTTTTAAATATTTAGTAATTTCTTGCATTACACCAATTGATGGTGGACGCATTCTAACTTCACCAGCAGATCTAGTTTTTATAACGTATGTTCTTTCTTTAGAACTATAATACGCTTCTATTTCAGTCGGGACTTCAGTGGCAACTAAATATCTACTAGCTAATTCAATATCAACTGATTGTTTAGAGTGTTCTGTTTTTCCTTTAAGAATTAACTTATTTTCTGGTTCTGGGAAAGTAAGATCTCTGATTGCTAGTAAAAGTACAATTCTGTCTTCTTCTAACACGTCTTTGTATGACATTCTCTTATCACCGATCATTATTTGTGTACACATTTCTACAATATGGTTTAATTTCTCTTCCATATCAATGTAGTTGTTTTCGTCCATTGTAGAAAAGTGTCTAATTTCAGCAGCTCTCGCTGATCTGATTTTAATCACACATCCACTTGGATAGAATTTACCCTTTGACGGTAATTCTTCTTGATCAAGAACCATCCAGCCTAAGAACTGATCCGCAGTTCTTTCTGGCCTTGATTGACCAAAATTGTCCATGCTAACTTTACCCAATCCACTAGAATCGACGGCGGTTAACATTTCTGCAGATACGTCTTCTACTGTATCATCGTTTGTTTTAGTACTATTGATATTATCTCTAGCCTCTAACATTGCTTTTGCAGCTTCTTCTTTTTTGTTTAAATCTTCGCTCATGTTATTTGTTATTAAGGTTTTTTACTTTGTTTTTAATATAAGACTGTTGTTCCTTGAATTTAAGACTTAGTTCTTTTTTTATTAAGTCTCTAATCCATGCGCTCACTGAAACTGGTCTAGTCTCAGTATCTACAGCATCATTTAAGATACAGCGATTAACACCAGCCACTTCGTCCTCGGTAAGAAGGACTTGAAGTTTTTTTGTTAATTTGTGGTTATTCATAATATTTTGGTATGTTAATAATATATTATATTTATCTTGCAAAAAATAAGAAGATACCGTTTGATATCTTCTTATTAGTAGTTAATTTAGTTTAGTTTACTTCTTCAGCGTACACGTCAGATTTCCAAGTGATCTCTAATGTTTGTACATCTCCTGATGAATAATCTAATGCATCTGTAAATCCAAGCCCTGAAGTGATAAAGCAATCATCTAATGTGATTTTTCTCCAAATGTCACCTTCTCTGTTGAATTGTACAATTACAATAGTTCCTACGTAATTCTTTTTCAAGCCCATTTCACCAGTTTCTGGATTATATTGTGCTCTGTACCATTGACGTAATGTTTTGTATAAATACGCTTGGTTAGAATCATTTAAGTTCAATGAAAAGTTAACAACTATTTCTAGAGAAGTATCATCTACCATACCAGCATATGATCTAGTAGCGAATTTATACTTCTGTGAGATAGCAGCAACATCTTTATGTAAACCTGCAAGACCTGAGATAGTATTTACATGTTGTAATAACAACTCTTGTCCGGCAACTCCGTCTGGAGGTAAAATTGTTACCTCAAAAAGGTTAGCCTGTACTGGTTCGAAGTTCTTACCTTTCTTGCTTGTTTGATCTTCTGAATAATGTGGTAATGCCATAATTTGTATGTGTTTATTTTATATATCTTATTTTGTTATGCAAAGTTTCCGGTTGCAATTTCTCCCGTATTTAGAATTGTTACTCTCGATACTAAGATTTCAAGACCTTTAACTGGCTCAACAAATGTATCTAAAATACCCATGTTGTTGTCAATTACTTCATNGGTGTTGTTTGTACCATCCATAGTGTTTCTATAGTCATACACACCTCCGTCTTTCTTAACTGATTCCATAAATGAATCTGCTAAAGTTTTGATCTCTAATCTCGTTTGAGCATTGTTAAACTCAAATAAGTAGTTCTTCAATATTTCTGCTAAACCATCTTCAATATAGATCATCGCTTCTCTTACGTGAGCAGAAGATAATGCTGATTGAACTGATTGCTGTGCAGTTTTATTACCTTTGATAGTTAAACCAACTCCTCTTTCGAATACGATTGGGTTAATTCCAAATGGCTCTAAATAATCTCTATCGTTTTTATCAAATGCAAATTCTAAACCTTGTACACCTGTACCACCTACAACACCTCTTCTTGGTCCTGCAATGATAGACCATGGTAATGCGTCTAAATATTTGTCGATATAGTTGTTAGAAATATATGCTGCTGGTGGAATAACTTTAGTTCTACCATTTTCTAATACATTAAGTCCTGGTGAATAGTAGAAACCGAAGTTTGCACCTTCATTAATACTTGGTAATGAATAGATAGCTGTAGGGTTAAGTTCTAAATTACCACCTGTTGCTACTAATCTTGTTTCAAATGATCCAGTGTTTGCATCTTTAAAAGAAGGGTTAGTTGCTGCTTTAAATTCTTTCACCATTGGTGCGTTAAGAATTGCAGAAGCATTTTGTCTCTCTTTACAAAGTTGAGTAATTTCTTCTTTGTTAATGATACCTCCATTTTCTAATGATCCGAATGTATCAACAACATATCTGTATGTTATTGCATCTTTGTCAATTAAAGTGTTAGATAAACCGTTACCTGGTTTTAATTGAGTTAATAATTCAGCTATTGATTTTGCTGATTGTGTTGCAGCAGCCAATGGGAACATAGTGTAAGTAGTTGTACTTTCTTCATATCTTTTAAGTGCATAAGCCGGTCTACTAGAAACTGGTCTGTGACATTCAAATCTATAGATGTTTGATCCTCCAACAACTGTTTTAACTATTCTTTTAATTCTAGCTAATTTACCGCCGTCTGCTGGTATGTACATTCCTACTGATACTGTTTTCCAGTCATATACGTCATCTGCTAATGTTGCAGATAATGAAAATACACCTGCTCCTAATGCAGTGAATGCATAATTACCTGATAATGTAGGTAACATAACCGCTCTAGAGTTAGGATCAATTGTAGTAAATTCAAAAGTTGCAGATGCTGCTCTTAAATAAGCTGTAAGAGAAGTTTCTGATGCATTTGCATATGTTGAGCTAAATGCTTCACCACCTTCTGCTGAAATCTTTACAACGTTAATTCCACCTAAATTGTGTAATTCTGTTACTTGAGATATTGATACGTAATCAACTCCATTTGCAGCTAATAAGAAATTACCAAGTGTAAGACTTCCCGCTGTAAGTAATTTACCTGCTGGATCTGATCCAACCGATGGACATGCGATAAAGATGTCTCCGTCAACAACTGTTATTGCTCCAGCGTGAAATGATGCTGGCGTTCCTGCTGCAAACGTTTCATATGTTGATTTTTTAATTGCCGAATCGGCTTTAATATCAACATCTCCTCCGTTAGCAGAAATACTATAAATTGGTGTATATTCTCCGTCTATAGCTGCTCTTAAGAAACCGCTATCAAGTATACCTAATGTTGAAACATCTCCAACAGTTATGTTTTTAATAGTTAATGTATCACCATCAACATTTAATTCTTTTGCTATTGCAATTGCTTCTGGTGTTGCATCTTGTTCAACTCTATGTGACAATACTTTATAATCTTGGTAGATATTGAAGTTATTACCAACAAAATCAATTTGTTCTAATGCGTCTTCATTAATTGCACAGAATAAACCTGTTCTTCTTGCTTCTAAGTTAATTAAAGTTTCAATGTATAATTGTCTACCTTCTTGATCTTGAAATTCAGGAATAACTGATCCAGTATATTGTGCTAGTAAACTAACTTCTCTTAATGCTGTAAATTTAGCAAGTTCTGATCTATAAAGACCTTTGTTGTTAAAGAATGCACCATAAGTTGGGTCATTTTGCAATATTGAAGCGTCGAATGATCCTTTGAATACAAATACGTCAACCATATAGTCTGATACGTATTCTAAATCTTCGATACCTTCAGGAACATTTCCTTCTCCGTACCATTCTCTTGCTGTCATTTCAAAACCTGCAGTACTAGCAGCTTGTCTTACGATAACTGTAACAGGTTCTTGCTTGATGTTAGCAAATGTAATAGCGTTGTTTGATTCATCATCAGTATTAGTTGCCGCTTCTAATGTTTTAAGATCAGATGGTACCCAAAATTTATCTGTATCAAAAATGCTGCTATATTGTACTGAAGCAGTTTTAGCTGCTAAACCTTCTTGTGAAGAGTTAGTTGCTGGAGATACTAATGCCACTCTATCAGCTGCATCTGCTGCTGTCAAGTTAAGCGCTAAAATTGGCCCTCTTGAAAGAGTTTCGATACATGATCTGTGGAAGTACATTCCTTTTTTTTCTAAAGATTTATCAATACCTCCGAATACTTGAGTAAATTGCTCAATGTTTTCAATAAATACTGGTGTGTTGTATGGACCTTTTTTAGATCTACCTACAACTAATCTAATAGTTTCAGCCGGGATGTTTACCGTTTGTGATTTGTCAAACTCTAAGCGATATACGCCTGAGCTTTTGAACTGTAATAATTGAGGACTTAATGCCATAGTTGTTCTTATTTATTTTTTTTTACTTTTATTATATATCTATTCTTCTTTCGTAATTTATTTAGATAAGGTCATAAATATCATATTGTAGATCTCCATCTGAAATACTGTCTTTATATAATACTCTTTCCATCTCTGTGTGTAAATCTGGATCTATAAAATCTAGAAGTTCTTCAATGTAATCCGCATAGTCTGTCGTGTTAAAGAATTCAGTAGAACTAATGACTGTCATTATAGTATCATCATTCCCCATTTGAGCTCCGTAACCACCTCTTGGTAAACCACCAAATAGACTAGCTTCATTTATTGTAGTTTCATCTGTTATATTTATCCTATTTATTTTGTACAGTTTGGCGAAATTCTGACAAAATATTGCTTTATTATCAGATTTGATTTTTATTCCAGCCTTTAATGTTTTAGAATCATGTCTATGTCTAAATTTAACCACCATCTCATCATCAAAATCGTTTCTTTGTGGGAACACAGATCTTAAGTATTGGAATAATACGGAACCGTATGTATTGTATTCTACTATTAATTTTACATTTTCATTATAGAATATCTCAGTAGATAGTGTATATAGAACTTTGGCAAAATCTTCAATAACATGTTCGTTTGATCTAAATATACCGACTTGGTTTATTTTAAAAAAATCATACATAGCACCTGGATTCTGTGAAAGCCCTATTTCTTTTTTATTCATTGGTATCACTTGAAACAAATTAATTACTGAATAATCTCCTCCGTTACCTTCGGCAATATCTACAGAAAATAACCAGAAGTTTTCTGGTGCTTTTGTAGATTCTAAATCAAATGTAGGATCCCACATTAAATAATCTTTAACATCTATGTTAATATCATCAAAATCTTCAAGATCATGATAGACATATGTCTGCATACGCTTGCGCATTTTCTTCAAATCTATAGGATCTAATAATAAATTCGAAGATGAAACGAATTCATTTCCATATTGCCTATTAAATGCTTCTATACTTCCTAAGTTACCAAGTTCTCTTTGATACCATGCGTCATTTCTATCAGGGTGTTCCCACCAATCAATACGCATTGCTTTGTACTCGTTGTCGCCACGATCTGCTGCGGCATATATTTGATAGAACTTATTAAATCCATTCGGAGTTGATGTGATCGTGATACGTGACACCTTAGATGCTGATAACGTAGGGTATACGTTTTCATAGAACGCATCTACAATTGTTGGATGTATATGTGCAAACTCATCTAGATATAGATTATGAATAGTAAATCCAATACCTGCTTTAGATGTTGTTGCTTGTCCAACTAATCTACAACCATTATCACACTTAACATTCATGACATCATACTTAATGATCCCTGGTTTCATAAAGAATGGTACATTTTCTACAACAACCTTAGCTTTATCAATAATTTCTTTTGTTGAATCTGATTTATTGGCAAGTAGTAGAGTATTCTTATCTGTATTAAAAATAAGGTACCATGCATTAAAAATAGATGCTGTAACTGTTTTACCCATTTGACGAGAAGCTAAAACTATATTAAATCTTTCTTCTTGAAAGTTTCTTAACATTCGTTTTTGATATTCTCTAAGTTTTACCTGTTGAATACCGTCATCTGTCATTACTACTGCATATCTCTCTGCAAAATAAACAATATCGGTTGCACATCGCGCTAGTTCAGTTACTTCATCATCAGTATATTCAAATACAATATTACCTTTACGTAGAAAGTTTTTACCTTCATAAAATGGCATAGCAACCTTAGGTCTAAAACCTTGATCCATGGCTACCATCAGATCATCAACCTGTTTAGTAGACCAAACGATCTTCTCTGCCATTATATCCCCTTCTTCTTTGGGAATCCATTTATTATCTCCTACGTATGAATCACTCATTATTCTTCTGTTGCTTCAATATCCTCTATATCTTCTAGTGCATCCTTTTTAATACCCGCTTGAATAGCAGCCATTAAATCCTTTGTACCTCTTTGAAGATTTTTATTTTCTGTGCTTCCGCCAGATTCTTCTATTTCTCTAACATCATCTCTTTTCTTGTATATCTCAATATCTCTTGCAATTCTCTTTGTGGATTCTTCAGAAGCCATAAGATACATTGTTTGTGATTTGATTATATCTAACATTGATTTCTGTAAAGTTGCAAGAACTTCAAACATCCTTGGTGCTAATTCACCATCATCAATTGTTTGTAAAAGTGTTGTCAATGCTCTTTCTCCAGCCTGTAGTTGATAGATCAATGATGACATTGTCATCTCATCCATTTGTTTCTTGGCCTGAATATATTCGTCTTTCTCTATTATATCTGCATCCAGATAAAATTTCATAAGTGCTGTTATAGTCTTAGCTGCCTTTTTTGTGGCACCTGATTTTAACTCTTCATAACTAACTCTTGGTACTATATCAGCACGTGGCTGTTTCATTGGAAGATCCGTTGGATCAGTCTCAACGTCTAATACGTTAGTGTCTCCTATTAAGTCATCTAATTCTCTACGGATTTGATCCGCTTGTTCAGATATATTCTTTTTCTTGTCTTCGCTCATAAATTATTATTTATAGGTTATATATCAACCTATATTAGATGCGTATTATCTCGCTTGATTATAACGTCTCAGTTGTATAGAAGGAATTGCGTTATCGATAATGGTTGCAAATTGATTATCTCTCACTATATACTGTTGTAGTATGTTAATTCTTTGTTCAGCTTCTATAGGCTTTTTGAACATTCTAACATTAGTCAATTTTAATTGACCTGGCATAAGACACCATTGTTTAGAAGTTGACCATCCATAAGATGAGATGGATTTGGATTCATCTAGTATGTTAGTAATACTTTCTTGTGTAGAATTTGCAGGTAATAAATTATTACCAGGTTCTAGTTTAAATACGGATGCCGTTAATTTATTATATTTGTTATTTAAATTAACAACTAAACCATACCATGTGTCTGGAGACAATACGTTGTTATATACAAATTCATGTGTATCTTCATTTATTTGTAAAGATAATTTATCTAATGCTGTGGATAATTTTAAACCTTTATCATTAAGTCTCCCATCAATAAGTGTTGCATTAGGATCTGTAACAGTTAAATTAGGTTTAAACCATAACGTAATTGCTAAGTTATCATCTGTTGCTAGTACTGATTTTCTTTTATATACAAGTGCTTCTATTCCAATATCTTTAATACTACTAAGATCATATGTATTTTTACTAACAATCGTCCATTTATTTCTAATTTCAGTATCTAATATAGAAAGACTATTGTGTATTCTATCTCTAATACCATCACTAACTGAAGTAAAGACAGTTTGATATTGTTCTGGTTTACTAACTTGAACATATTCATCTTGAATTTCTTCACCAAATACCTCATCTAACCCTGTGATTAAATCACTGACCTCTTGTTCAACTACAGTATCTGTATGAATAGAACTAGTTCTATCTTCATATTTTTTAAGCAATACTTTCCAATATGTAAGTTCCATGTTAAATTCATCTGCAAAAGACACTGAACTAACTTCATACATTCTATTCATTATCGGAAAATACAAGTAATCTCTGCTTTTTGGAGATTTATTTGCACCAAATATAGATTCAAATTGAGTTTTAGTTACGTGAATTTCAAAATCCTCAAATCCCATTCCATAAATATCAAATCTGAAATCGTTGGTTGGCATTTCATTATCAGGAACCATTACTTTAAATTCTCCACTTTCTTTTACATTATACAAAGAGTATTCCATTAATATAACATCACGTGATCTTTGATCTGCTTCTACTCTGAAATATTTAACTTTATGACCAAACATGTTTGTAGATAAATCAGTTATCTGTTTATACATGTTTATTGGTTTTTGCAATGCATAAGGATCAAAGAGATTTTCATCACATGAAACTATTATATTTGCACATCCATCCATTGTAAGTGGATCAGTGCACTCTGTACAATACTGAGGACATGATATAATTGTGCCGGCTTGAGTTTCTATATTGAATGTAAGACTAAGTAGCGATACTGAATGTGCAGTAGAAAGTCTATCAACTGTAAACCTAACAGTAATCCACAATGGCTTAAGAGGATCAAAAACTAAACCTAATAAATCATTTGGACCTGTTGCTGTATTTAATGTAGAATATTCTGACATTTGACCACCATCACTTTCTAATGATTCTTGTGACCATTTAAACTCGTAATTAAAACTATTATTAGCATCCAGTGGATAATAAAACTTAAGGCCAGTACCGGAAAATATAGGTGGTGTAGTTACCGTAAATGTATTTGGATTTTGTATTGACGCAATTTCAAATTCGGTGTTACCTACTATTATTTTGTTGCCAATTACTATATCTAAATTAGTACGCGTGGTTGTAACTACTGGGTTACCTGCGGACATTGATAAAGTTCCAACTGTATTGGGTGTACTTACGCCAGCAACTATAGTATACATGTTAATACCAACTACTTCCTCATATGGGGTAATTAGTTTGGCAATAAATGAATCACCTATTTGATTTGCTGTAAAGTTGTTTACCATTGACACAGTTGACTACAAGTCTTATTTTTATTATATATCTGAATTTCTATCAGTTATTAAAAGTATTTCTGGATCATCTCCCTCATATTGTTCCAAACTCTGAATTATGGTGTTTATTAAACCAAATGTTTCGTTAGCAGAATCTTCACTTAAATACATATCGAGTATTGACATTAGCTTTTTTAATTTAAAAACCTTATACATCTGATTATTATTTAATAGTTTGCAACGATCTAGTATATCATTAACTATATTTAACTCTCTAGGACCAAATACATCAAAAAGTCTAAAACTACCCCTGACTGTTTTTATGTTATATCTAATTGTTTTGATTTTATCAATATTAACAATTCTATTATAACTTAAGTTTTTGTTTAAGTTAACTTTAATCCAAGCTAAATTTGGAGTGTTATTAAGTAGTTGCCAAATAAAATAAACAGAAGTTGCTTCTTTATGTATCGATACATCTCCAACTGATTGAAATCTATTAATCTCAGCAGAAAACCATTTATTCATATATTGTTGCATCCTATCTATCGGAACAAGATGTGAATCGGTTGTTAATTTTTTTGACTCAGGATCCCTTTTAATTAAACCCCATAATTTAATATCAATCGAGTTGTATTTATATAATGTAATATCAATTACTTCTGAAAAATCGTCTTTATTTTCTGTATACATCTATTTGCTCTTCAATTTTTTTTAAATCATTGAATAAATCTACTTTCGCGAATTGCTTTAATTCGTTGAATTCTCTCATACCTATCTCATTCTTTGATAGATATAATTCAATTGCAGCTTCGCTAGGTGTATATTTATCAACCTGTTTTTTGGGCGCTTTTTTAGTTTTTGTATAAAACCATCCTGGTACACCTTTAAATCTTCGTGCAACCATTGACCATGATTCTACAACATTACCGCCGTTTATTCCATTCAAATTGAAAGCATTAGCATTAGTTGGATATTTAATAGCAAAGAATCGATTGATCATGAAATGATGGCGCTTCTTTGTATGTGTTTTTATGTTATTGTATAATTGAGGTTTCGTGAACATAATCTTCACAAAATCAAATAATTTAGTATCGTCTAGCATATTAGTTATATGTTCTTAAATGGTAAAGTTTACCCCTATGATTGTATTATATGCATGTTGATGTGCATCTACCTTTGACATGTCATGTAACAATTCTATTTTAATAGCAAGATCTATAACTTCGACCTTGACTCCATGTGCATTAGCCTCTGCTAATATTTCTTCTATGTGGATGTAATCGCTTAATGTCATGTTAAAATAACTTTTTAGTAGCTTCTTTTTTAGGGGCAATTGGTTTTGTTTTTGTGCCTACCAATTTCATAGGTGGAATTTTAGTTTCTTTAGGAATATCCATTCCAGCGAAAGCATCAACACCAAATCCTACTTTGTCTTTTAACCAATCAGTTCCTTCTAATATCTTTTCCATATCCATAAATTGTTCTGTATTTTCTAGAGCACCTTCCCAATCCTTGTCTATTGCATCGTATATTGCACGTTGGATTGAATCTGGTATGGTTTTAATATGTAACAGCATTAACGCAATGTTATTTGCTAATGATGCTTTAATTAGTGTCTGGTTAGTGTGTCCGACGACTCTGTATATGATATCTGTCAATGCTGATCTATGATCTGTATTAAACAAGTATTCTATAGTAAAACCATCTAACTCTTTAATAAATTGATCATAAATAGTATCAGCTAATTTATCAGTGATAGAATACGTTCTAAGTTTACCACCTTTCATTTCCTTTTGCCAAGTAACTACAGAAGGTATATTATCTGATTTATCACCAGTTAATATTTTATTAAAAATAAATCTATCACAATCAACTTCTGTTATGTTTATTTTAAGATCTTTAATCCAATTCATTATATTAGATTGATAAGTATCTCTTGTCATGTGTTCACCTCCCATGTTAAATAGAAGATCGTCGTTAGTCATAGAGTTTGCATCTGATTCTAACATATCTCTTTCAAAACCTTCATATGTATATAAAGATTTCTTAGTGTTATAATACCACATTGTATGCGCATCGTTTGTTTTAGAGTAATTAACCAATTGTATAAGATCTCTATCACCCGACCATACGATACATGATTTACCTCTATTGTTAAGTGCAGTTGACCAACCGAATATAACGTCATCTGCTTCAGCTCCTTGTATTTGATGTACTGTAACACCTTTATCAGCTAATATCTTTTGGAATTCTTCATAGACCCCGTATACGTTTGTCCAATTTACATTGCTACTCTGCTTTCTAGTACCTTTGTAATCTGCTTCAGGATAAAGATCCTTTCTCCATGATTTTGAATCTACTGTTAATACTACGTCATCTACGAACATTTTCAACTTACGCATCTCTGATGCAAAGTCAATGGCTAATTTTCTCATAAACTGTGACCGTTGTTTATCATCACCCAACAGTTGACCTGTTTTAGGTTTTGGTAAAACAAATAGTCTACTGAATACAAAATAATTACCGTCTATTAATAATGTGTGTTTTCCCACTTTCATATGTATGTTTCTTTATATTAGCCTAATATACTAAAAAATATTGAGACTAAAAAATTATTTGTTAATTATTTTACGAATTAATTATACTTTGTATCTCATATACACAACTTAACATTGTAATTACTGGATCAATAACGTGAACTCTTTGAGCTTGATGTTTAGCTACAGTTATAATAATCTGTGGTATATGTTTTATATATTGAGATTTCTCCTGTTGAATATATTCAATAAACTCTGCACCTAGTGTTTGTAATACGTCATCTACTCTGTTAGCATAATTACCTACTAATGATTGGTAATTTTTTGCTGAATCGGTTTCATTAAAAATCAACTCAAATACATCTTTGTATACTGAATTAAATTTCTTTACATCAGTTGCTGTGATATTAGAAGTTCCTTGTGTTTTATATCCCTGTAATTTATTAAGTGTAGTCCTAAGATCTGGGAAGTTTCTCTTAACAAATTCAACCAATGCTGGTTTTTCAATTGTCATTTCTTCTTTACCACAAATCTCATAAACTCTTTTAATATATTTCTTTGTTAATTCCATTTCCTCTGTCTTATCAAAGTCAAAGTCAATAACTTCAAATCTTGAAAGAATTGGATCTGGTAATTTATTAATATAATTACATGTTGCAATAAATCTTGAATTACTAGAGAATGTTTCCATCGTAGCACGCAATGCTTTAAAGAATTGATCTGATACACCATCGACCTCATCAAGTATAACTACTTTAAACATTCCTGGTGCATCCATAATAGAAACAGTAGAACAGAAATCTGTAATCCTAGTTCTAATCACATCAACTGAAGTATCTGTAGATGCATTGATGTACAAATAAGGTAGTTTAAATTGATTGACAATTGCCTTTGCACATGATGTTTTACCAGTTCCAGGTGATCCTGCAAACAACATGTTTTGGACTAAGCCGTCTTTGAATTTACTCATTACTCTTTCTGGTAATATAAGTTCGTCTAAGTTTGACGGTCTGTACTTTTCTGTAAAAAGTTGATTTATTGATTTCATGTATATAATATGTTTACATGTTATATGACAAAAGTACCGAAAGGTTTCAATGATAAATATATTAAATGGCACAATCATATTCACACATTAAGATCACCCGCACATCTGGACCTAATCCACGAAATAGATATGGTATTATACTAGCGCCGTTGATGAAGTTCTTCAGGAAGTTCCTCATAGAACACCGGCACATAAGAAGATGGTCCGATGATGATAGATTTGTTCAATGCGTTCTTAGAATGCAAAAACCACCAGTTAAAAGTGTTATATTAACAAAAAAGTATTGGGATCACAGTAATCAAAAACTAGTTGACCTAGTAACATTATATGATAACTGTAATACATTGGATTGGGTGTGTGCAGTAAGTCTTAAGCCAATTACTGCTAAATTTATGAATTTTGATTTAGAAAACTTTGTACATCCAGAATATCATGATGTATTAAAAGCGCCAATGATTGATAGTCGTATTCTAAAGAGTTCAATTGAGTTTCGAAAGGAATGTAAAAAACTCCTGCTCAATGAGAGACAGGAGTTTCTTAAACTTGCAAAGAAGAACGCTAAGCGCTCTCTTTAAATTATTTATTCATTAAGATTGCAAATTTCTCTGCAACTGATAAACCTTCGTCTAATTTAATAGTTTTAGGTAATTCTATTTTTGCTTCTTCTACAAATTCTTCAGCATTTTCTTCATCTTCTTTAGAAACATCTTCTACTGGATATTCTTCGTCGCCTACTTTAAAGGTCTTTTCACCTTTTGCAATCGCTTCTGCTCTTGCAGCTCCGAATTCATTTCCTTCTTCAACTCCTTCAGTTGATTCTGTAATCCAGTAACCACCTTCGTCTGGTCCACCTGTAATATCTGAATCGTGACCTGATATTTTAGCTAGTTTTAAGATAGCTGCTTTATCACCACTGTAATCTAATTCATCATAACCGTCTCCGAATGGATCTTTATCTACACTAACTTTAACACCTAATTTCTTAGCCTGTTGTTTTAGATATGAGTAACCATCTTCATCAGAGTCATATGCCATCAAACCGTTTAATGATGCTTCAACTAATGCTGCGTCAAATGATAAATCTATTTCCATGCCTTCTTCCTTTGGTCCACCTATTTTTTGAACTTGTAGCGCTGCACTTTTTTGAACAGCTTCTAATTTTCCTTCAAGATCTTTAGTATCTTCACCTTTAGCTTTGGCTGCTGCTATTTTTGCAGTGAATAATTTAACATCAACTTTAGCTTTATCTACTGGAGATGCGTCTTCTGGTAATTTATCTTTAGCTTCTTGTGCCGCAGTTACAGCTGCGTCTAATTTTTCAGTGTCTACTTCACCGTCTTTTCCAGGTCCACCGTCTTTTCCAGGTNCACCGTCTTTTCCAGGTNCACCGTCTTTTCCAGGTTCACCGTCTTTTCCAGGTNCACCGTCTTTTCCAGGTTCACCGTCTTTTCCAGGTTCACCGTCTTTTCCAGGTGCTTTAGGTTCTTTAGCAATTACTTCTTTTTGATCTACAATCTCTGCTTTAAATCCGTCAATTACTTCTTTATCATCTTCTTTAAGTGTTGCCAATTTTAATTTAGTTTCTAGATAAGCAATTTTTGCTTTAGCTTTATCTGAATCACTAGCTGTTTGTGGTACTTCATCATATTTAGCTTTGGCTGCATCTACAACTTCTTGTTGATCATCTATTGCTTTTTTAGCTTTAGCGTCTGCTGCAGCTTTCTTTGCTTTCTCTTTATCGTCACCTGCATCCATACCATCTAATTGATTATCTGATGTTGTATCAGGTGAATCATTAGCAGCAGGTCCTTCTTTAGCTGCGTAATCTTTTAATGATTGTTCATCAGAAGAAATTCTGTCCTCTAAAGTACTAATTTCTAATTTAAGTTGTTTTGCTTCTTCACCTGAAGTTGCTTTCATTACTATTTTAGCAGCAGCTAATTTAGATTTAGTTTTTCCAATAGAAACAACTTTACCTAAACCTGTGTCTCCGCCTGATAATTCAGTCATTCTTTCTGAGATAGCAGATAATTGATCTTTAAGTGCTTGGTTTTTTGCTTTGTTAGCCGCATCCAATACCGCAAACGCTTTTTTATCAGGATCTTCTTTAGAAGCTTGTTTCTTTTTCATGAAATCAACATCATTAATTGCTTGTTGAATTAATGCTTTTTGATATTTTTTAAGATTTTTCTTAATCTTCATGAATTTAATAGGAGATTTGATAAAATCTAAAATACCTTCATTAAGTTCAGTGATGTTTGTTAACTCAAATAACTCTTCATATAGTTCGTCTATTTCTAAGTCGATTGAATTTGATTCTCCGATTCTGTCAGATAATTCAATTAGATTATTAAGAATAGTATCTACATCTCTAATAACTTCTGTTCTTATAACTTCACCTGTTGTATCAGTAGATGTTGTTTGATCAATAGCTACATCTGTTGTAGATTTAGTGTTGTTTTCGTTTACGAATTGTTCGTAAAGTTTTAATTTAGATTTAAGTTTCATACGTATTGTTTTTATTTTATATTATAAAGTTAATAGATTATATATCCTCCTAATTTTATGAAAGTTTAAAACAAAAAAAAGGTCATCCAAAGATGACCTTTTCATATTAATTATTCTAGTTTAAGATTACAATTGTAAACCTGTAACTGTGAATTTTTGGTATTGAGTACCAGGGTGGAATCCAGCTTCAACTAGAGCGTATCTAGATTTAACTGCTACTTTAGGAGCCATAGTTCCTTCAGCAATCATTTGAACTGATTCAGCCATTAAGTAAGGCATGAAAACTAATCCAGCGCCGTTACCGTCACCTTTTCTACCAACTAATACTTGTTGAGTTTCACCTTCCCATTCTAGGTTAGGATCAGTATAGATGTTAATTCCTGCAACAGAACCTAATGGGTAAATAGCACCTGCAACTTGGTTGAAAGTGTTAGCCATTGGGTTTGGTACGAAACCTGCAACTGATTGCAATGCAGAAGCAAGTTTTGCTCCAACAACTGCGAAATTACCAGCTCCTCTTCTACCTCTGTTTGCGATTAAATTCGCAGCAGCAAGTATGTTAGTTAAGACTCTTCTGTTAACATCACCATAAGTGTTACCACCTGCAGCGTATGAAGCAGCTAATGCTAATGTACCGATACCTTCTTCAGCGATTGATCTCATTTTAGTTAAAATGTGAGTGTTAATAGACTGAGTTAATTCGTTAGTTAATACTGCTTCTACTTGAGCAACAGCATCTACACCGAATTGTTTTAAATCTTGTACTTGTTCTCTTGTAACTGCAGCAGCAACTTGGAAAGTTTCAGCAGCAACACTTTTAGAGAATAAAGAAAGACCCATTACTTTATCAGCAGTTCTTTCACCAACTTCTCTTGACATTGGCTTACCATTAGCGTCAGCTCCAGAGAATCCTGGAATATGATCTTCTAATGCAGCAACTAATATAGCGTCAGCGTATGTGTCAGAGATTGTATCTCCTTCAGCAGGCTGAGCAACTATTTTGATAATTGCTAATCCGTCAATTCTTGATTTACCTACATATACATCACCATTTGCTACAACAGCAGCTTCTAATGTATTAGATTTGATGTAAGTTGGAGCAGTTGCACCTAATGCAACAGTACCACCTTCATAAGTAAAGTCTAAGTAAGACAATAATCCCATTGGTCCAGCCATTGGTACTACTGGTACTAAGTCTAAACCGATAGTTTGAGCAGCAACTTGCATTGCTAAAGGTAATAAAGTTGGAGATTTGTCACCTGAACCAGGTGCTGCGTCTGCCGCTCCGTTACCTCCTACATTTCCAGGAAATGATACTGCACCCATACCTGTAAGGTTCATTGGGCCAGGATTGTTAGATAAAGACATGATGTTTGCGTCTTCATATAGTTTATGGTTGTGACAGTAAGTCGACATCCATGCTAATTTGCTAGATTCGTTGATACCTGTAGCTTCCGAAATAATCGGTGCCCATGTATTCTTGATCTCAGCTTCGTTTAATAAATTTGCCATTTTTTAATGATCGTTTTTTTTGTTTGTTGTTATTGTTTAGTTAAAAACTCGACATTCAATGGGTTTTCTGCTTCTGTCACCCTCTTATCGTCGATATGTAATTATATATCCTTCTTATTTGTTAAATCTTTTCTTAAATGCATCTGCCATTTCTGGAGTAACATTATATCCTAATGTTGATTTAGGCTCTTTAGTTTTTGATTCTGTAACCATTGCAACTTTTTCCATTTCAACTTTAGTATCTCTTAAGTCTCTAGTTTGCCAGAAATTAGCAACTTGGTACTCAGTGTTTAATGTATGATATTTAGCTTGTGCAATAATTTGATTTTGTTTAGCTTCAGATAAGTTAGTCCATGCTGCTGAATATTCTGTTGGCATAAGAGCAATGAATGCTGGTTGTACACCTGCGCTTTCAACGATAAGTTGAGAGTTGTTCATTAATTTTACGATTTCAGATTCTGTCATAAATCCTCTTTTAGAAACAGTGTTTCTAACTTCTGATTTTACAGATTCAGATAATGTATTATACTTTTCTCTTGTAGTTGAAGATACAACTCTAAAGAAAGATGGTGATTCATTTTCTTTTTTAGTTGCGTTTTCAACCAATGTATTTAATTTAGAAGAAATTTCATTCTTATAAGCTTCTAATGGATCTAATGCTCCATCTTCACCTTCGGCTTCTTCATCACCTTCACCAGCTTCAGCTGCTTCAGTTTCATCTTCGATATCTGAATCCGATTTAACTGCGTCAGATTCTAAATCTTCTGCATCTTCTCCAGCTTTTTCACCATCTTTAGCTACTGCGCCTTCTTCTGAATTATCTCCAGCTTCAACTTCTTCACCTTCGATTTCTTCAACTTCTTTACCAGCGTTTTCACCATCTTTGGCTACTGCACCTTCTTCTGAATTATCACCGATGTTTTCAATTTCTTCAGTTTCGTCAGCTTCGTCAGCATCTTTTGCAGGATCTTCAGCTTCTTCAACTTCTTCGTTGTCTTCTCCAGCTTCTTTTGCTACTTCTTCACCTTCAACATTATCAGCTGCTTCGATTTCTTCTTCTTCAGCTTCTTCAGATTCAACATTAACTGCAACCTCTTCAACTGTTTCGTTTAAAGATTCAGCAATGTATTCTGCGTATTCAGAAACTGATTGTAAGTTTTCTTTTAAGTATTCAACATATTCTAATAAAGTAGTATGTGATGTAGTACCTTCATTGTGTGATTCTGCTAAATAGTTAGCGAAATCTTTAACTTTAGTAACTGCTTCAGCAACATGTTCTGTATAAGAAATGTTTTGATCTAATTTTTCAGCAACTGNTTCTGAGTAAGANATACCTTGATCAGCCTTTTCAGCAACGTGTTCTGTATACTGTATAGACTCATCTAATTTTTCAGCAACATAACCAACATACTCTGTTAAGTTATTAACTGTTTCAACAACAGTGTTATTGTGTGCTTTTAGGTTTTCTAAAGTTGTGTCTTCTGTAAGCTCTGTGTTTTTGGCTTCAACCGACTCTTTTAACGTCTTGATCTCATTAGCTAAATACTCAGAGTATTTATTGAAATCCTCAGACTTTACAAATTCTGCCATGTTTTTATTTTCTTTTATTTGTGTGTTTGGATTAATATTTTCTTTTGAAAATTCTTCGTTTGCATTAAGCTCATATATAGATAAAAGACCGTCGTTATCAAAACCATAAGATTCGTTAACTCTCTTTAACTCAGCATTCTCAAATCCTGGATCAGCTACTAGATCATATGTAAATAATTGTTTGATCTTTACTTGTCCATTAGATTCAACTGCACCTGCAGCTCTAGAAGAAATTTGTAAAGGAACACCTGCGTCTACTAAAGCCTTAGCTTGTCTACCTGCATCTGTATCTAATAATTTGATACGCCCTCTTACTTGTTTACTTTCTTTGTCATATGTTAACTCTTCGATGATGTGTGATACATTTTTCAAAGAAATATCAAACTGAGCAGGGTGATCTAATTCACCTAATAATTTGCTAGCACCTATTTTAGCTTGTAGTGCTTCAATTTGTGGAACATATTCTGACTCCGTATAGATACGGTTGTTTTTGTTTTTTTGATCTATTTGACCAAAAATACCTTCAAGAATATAGTCCTTATTCTCTGAAGTAGTAACACTTAGAGCGGATGACGACATCTCGACGATTAATAAATCGTTAATGTTATTCATAATTTTTTATTTTTCTATTTTTAATATATATCATACTTTATTATTGAAATATCTTATTACATTCCAGCAAGCGGATCATCACTGTCTTCTTCACCTTCACCCTCTTCTTCNTCAGCTTCCTTTTCAGCTTCTAAATCTTCAGTTTTCTTATCATTGTAGATTTTCACTAATTGGTCTATTTCACCNTCTCCGAATGCAGATTCACCATAAGTCTCATAGAAATATTGACTAAATTCTTCATCTGTCATAGACGCTGTAATAGCTCCTAATATTTCAGCTGCTCTAATAGTAGGACCTGAATCTAATGTGATATCATCGATGATTACTTTAGAATCTTCTCCGGCTCTTAATGCGTCTTCTGTGATGAAGTCTTCAAATGTTTTAATAATTTTCATAATTTATATATCTTTTTTAATCAATACTTTACATTGCGAATGGATCTTCAGCTTCTGGTTCTTCAGCTGTTGCTTTCTTCAATTTAGATTTAGCCGCTTCGTTACCTCTGATTTCATCATCACTTAATTTAAGATATTTCTTAACTAAGTATTCTTGATCGAAGTAATATTCTTCTTCCATTGTTTCTTGGTTGGTTGTCATTAAACTGTCTCTCATTGTACCAATGAAGTCTAATCTTTTCTCCATCAATTCCATATCTTTTAATTCTGAGAATACATTCTCTTCGTTAAATCTTAATGCAACTTGAGATTTAAATTGTGGATCGTTTGTAAATTCAGGATATTTAAGACACATTTGAATAAACAAAGGCTTAGATAATATTTCCATGAATATTGATCTTAGACGTTTAATAAATTTACCAAATTTGATCTCATCTCTAATCATACCATCTGCTGCCATGTTAAAATCTCCACCACCATCTTCATATAAGAATCTAGAGTAAGGAATTTTAGAAACGTGTTTTAATTTATCTGAGAAGTATTTAAGTGCTTCAGTATCTGAAAGATCTGGTCCTTCACTGTTAAGTGTTTCAATTTCTGGTGATTCACCATCTTTAGAAGGTAGCCAATACTCTTTACTAAATTGTAACATTGGTTTACCATCTGTTGCTANTGTACCTGATTCCCAATCAAAATCAACTGATTCTTTATAAGAGTTCATTAACTGAGAAAGAGATTGTTTTGCTCTAGTCTTAGATTTACCACCGACAGGTATTACAAACTTCATTCTAAAAGAAGCATTAGTAACTGCCCAAATAACTCTCGTATGTTCCATAATTCTTAACAAGTTAAATGCTCTTGTCAATCTCTCAATATATGAAACCCTAGATGCTGTAGTTATAGATGAATATGAGATATACACAATCTGTGAATCATATAACTTTCTCTCTTTAACTGGATCATCTTTATATTGTACCCATACTTTCTTACCATCATCATGGTTGTAACCTGGTATAAGTGTGATAGGATCTAATTCTTTAAAACCTATAATTTCTTTTTGGTCGGGGGAATAAATAATTTCAAATGCAAGATAACCATCAATTAAGAATTTTCTAAAGAAGTACCATGCTGATTGATCAGAGTTAAAACCAAAGTAGTGATATATTTGTCTAAAATATTTATTAAGGTCCTTATCAACATCATCTGATATATCAATACCTAAAATCTCTGGATAACAAAAGAAGTTTTTCTCATCATATACAATAGTTTCATCACAAAGAATATCTAAAATATCTTCTACTTCGTCGTTTAATGAGAACTTTCTAAGTTCATCTCGTTTACCTTCATATGATTGATCGAAAAACGGAATGTTTGATCTCATATTGGTATCTGTCATTGACATCGCAGCAAATGCTCCGTATATGTCATCACTGTCAACACCAAATGGATTCATCTGACTAAAGCCAATTTCTGCTTCCATTGGGCCAATTGCTTGAGACTGTCTTAAGACTAAATCATCATAGCGCATACCGAACGAGGATAAAGACTTTAATGCATTTGAAATGCTAAAAGGCTTTGATCCATTACTCAATGGTCCGTTTCTATCGTTAAATCCTGCCATATTACTATATTATTATGTTCTGTTTATATATCTTTTCTTTTTGAACGCGTTTTTAGATGCTCTCTAAATTGCTTCTTTACCTCGTTTATACCAACACCGTTTAAGTCCTGGAAATCACAAAGTGCTATTTTTGCCCAACTTTCATAAGAAACCACTTTTTGATTTTTTTTTAGTTGAGGTATGTATTGTCTAATTGCATAGTCAAATCCATATTGTCTTAAAAATTTTACAGCGTCTTTGTATATCAAATTAATTTGACCCTGTGTAATTGCATTATTCTCTTTAGCTCTACCGGCTTTTGATTTGATTTGTCCTTTCATACGATCATAAATCATATCTAGTAAGTCCTCTTTAACTTGTACTGGTAATAGATTAAGATTAATACCAACATCTGTTCCGCTGTCATGTGGATCTAGTGCTAATACTACTGGATTCATATCCCACCATTCTAATGTTTTTATATGTTTAGGTTTTTCATATCTGAAAACATGTATCATACCCACTTTAAATGGTTTACTGTGATTAGCAACTGAGTTATCTTTAACAGATCTAGATGCTTTGTCAAACCACTCTTCAGCAGTTTTTCTGGCTTTTATTTTACCACCAGCTTCTTTACTCAAATTATCTATGTCTTTCTTTATTTGACCCATTACTTAAGAGATTTTTCTGTTAAAACAATAAACCTCCAACCTCTGTTTTCCGCCCATGCTTTAGCATATTTATATTTATCTCTATTTTTTATATACTGCTCTGCAAGAAACTTATATGATTTGAGTGCCTTTTGGCTATTCTTAGTTGGTGGTTTTGGTTTTGTTATTTGTGCTTCTGGTTTAATCTCAACCAAAAACTCTTCTTCACCTTCTAATCCTCTAGTTTTCATATAAAAATCAGGATAGTATTTGTGTTCTCTTTTATCAAATGACCACATGTATTTTATTTCAACAGGTTCGCTAGACCATTTAATCACGTCATCTCTGTTATCACACATGATACAGAACTTTCTCTCCCATGAGGAACGATAAATGATCGGCGTTGGACCGATATACTTATCTGGATTTATTGGGTTATAATAGCCTTGTATGAATCCTGAGTTGCCACTTGGTTTTAAGTTCTTTATTGACATTTATATGTTAAACATTCCACCGTTTTCACCATCACCTCCAGTTGAGATGCGGTCAATTGATAGAGTTCCTTTGTATTTTTGTGGGTGAATTTTATTCCATCCCTTAGCGTAACCTCTCTTTGCTATCTCCGTAAAGTATGCAAATGCGTTTGGGTATTTAGGATTAAAGTTTCTCCAATATTTTAAAAGATCTAATAATGCAAACTGTAAACAATCGTCACGATCATCACTGTTAACATAGTTCAATTTATTGATAGTTCGTTCTGCTAAAAGCACCAACATCTTCTCTGCAGTAGGTGTTAATTTATCTAATTCCTTTGATTTTACAAGTTCATTGTAAAGGTCTTTGTTATTTAAGTAGTTCTTCTTTTTTGCCATTGTTATAATGTATTTAACCTTATACTAAAAAAAGCCCAACTGTTTCCAATTGGGCTTCAATTTAAATTTTAAATAGAATGTTAAATAGAATCTGCAGAAGAAATCTGTAGTTTATTCTTTTCTACTCTCATTGGATTGTCATCAATAAATACCGTTAGTATATCTGATTTTCCCTGACCCGTCCATTCTAATGCATCAACCTTAACTTTGGTACCTTTAGGTAAATCTTCTGCATCGACTGTAGTTTCTGCATCAACATAACCATCTTCTTTAGTTAATAAATCTTCATTTTGGATACCTGTTAATTCTTCAGATATTCTAGCTATTTCAGAATTCAATAATTGATCTGCTGCTTTGATATCTGGTAAGTTTCTATTAGCTTCTGATAATCTACCCTTTTGATCTTTTAAGAATGCAATCATTTCATGCATTAATTGGATTTTAGAGTTTTTAGCAGCTCTTCTTTCTTTATAAGATTCTAAAATATCTTCAACCATTGGTGTGATATCTGTTCCTGTATTTTCTGCAACATATTCGATTGCAGCGTCTGCTAATAATTTAGAGAATTTTTCAATTTTAGTAGCTTCGTTAATTCTATAAACAAACATATTGTTATCAGCTCTCATTGCCAATACAGTAACATCTCCGTCTTTAGATTCTGAAATAAATTCTAAAACATTATAGTGTTTAAAGTTTTTAGAAGCAAATTCAAATAAATTGATCATTCCTTTATCTTCATATCTGATATAAGCCGCAGCTAACATAGATTCTGATAACGCTATCGATGGTGAAAATGCTAATTCAATATTACCTGCATAATATTTGTTTTCAGATACATTATATGATAATGCAACAACTATTGATTTTGTAAGTAAATTTAATTTGGTAGATTCTAAAACTGCTAGTTCTTTTTCTACTTCATTCACTGCACTTGTTTTACCTGCAACCTTATATGATTTAATATTCTCGTTTAAGAATTCAATCTTTTTGTTTAAATCAACTAATGTTTCAAAGTTTGTTATTGCAGATTCATTAACCTTAGAAATAGATTTCTTATTGTTATAATCATAATAAAATGAAACACCTTCGTTAGTGATATTAAACGTTTCGTTTGCATTGACTAATGATTTAAAATCTTCTGAAATATCAGAGATTATTTCTATATGACTTCCNGTCATTCTGAAATTTTGTCCACTTGCATGAAATACAAATCCATTACCAGACTCGATAANGGGTGAAATAATTCCTTTGTTTAATTTTGCCATTTGTGTTTTTTAATTTTTTATATATATCTTTCGTTTATTCATTGAATGGGAGATCAGTAGATGATATGTCATTTACATCACCGAATAGCGGTTTATCCTTATCTGGTGTTCCTGTAGGCTGATCACTTGTTTGAGTAAATTTAAATATTCTATTAGAGTTCTTTCTTCTCTTAGAAGTTCTCAATAATTGAGAATTGGTATTTAAAAGTTTTCCTAATCCATTTATATCACATGCTGCGTCAAACCCTGTTTTTATCCATGATTGTGAAGCTGTGTTCCATGTCCAAATATTACCGTCACGATCGCAATACGTTAGTGGGCTAGGTATCTCTCCATCATATATTTCAGATGGATTTAGTGTGACTAAATTAGGATCTCCATAATTACCGGATATTCCACCAGAATAAACCGATCTAGTATATTTAGTGTAAATGTCATCTTCGAAATCGAACGAGGGTATAAATGTGCTAATCTCTAGGCTAAATGTAATTTTATGATTTTCTTTATCATCAAACCCATATTCTATTGGACGTTCTTGTGAGTAATCATCTGGCATCATATACTCAGAACTTATCCTGTACATTCCATCTTCCATATGACCTGCATCAACATGAAAGAAGTTTGCCTTATACATATTTTTGATAATAGATTCTGTAACTTTAAACATGTCTAATTGACTAGATACTAAAACTTCTATATCTACACCAATAACACATGGTATCATTTCAAATTCTGCAACATAGCCTTCCATTAAACCTTCATTGTTCATCATNGTATAATTACCTAGATTTCTCTTATTGACTAGTTTTCCAGGATCAACTGAAAATGAAGTTAAGTTGACAATACCCCTTGGTACTTTATCATAATTACCATTGGCGAATGCTCCGTCAGGATCNCATCCTTCTCCGTTTACATTTGAAAATAAGAAGTTGTCTTTGACAAAGTTTTCATCTCCTGCAACTGCATAGAAAAATGGCACGTCTATAATAGCACGTTCGTCATTAGAGACTTGTCTCCAAAAACTAAGCTTACTATTTAAATCAGCTAACAGGCCAATTATAATGTGCCTGATAACTGAATCGTCTTTATTGTACTTTAAATTATATGTTGCCATGTTTAGTTTATATTAGTCACAGATTGCTGGAGAATATTCTATGTCATGTAGATCAAAACTAAGTGATGCTTCTTCATACGCACGTAACGAAGAAGTGTTTATGAACGATAATACATTTCCACTAGTCCACTCAACAGGTATCATGACGTTTTCTAGATTGATTTGTTTTCCTACTGCTATTAAATCACTAGTACCTACGTAACGTGCAACGCCTTGTTGTGCTCCATCACATCCCGATATTTTATAATATGAATATGATGATTTTATATCTCCTTCGTCATAGTTTGTCCACATGCCGTTTAGATTTGCTGCAGTATTTGCTGCTTCAGGTGTTTCAAACGCTTGACCTAATGTTTTTTCTAGCCATTCTTTAAATTCATCTGCATCTTCAAATTCTTCAAATCCAATGTGAGATGGTTCATTGAGTGCACCCGCACCTGTGTGTTTAGGTTCAGCATGAGCCATTGCAAGTATAATTTTACCTTCTACTTCTTCTGGACCATTCCAGAATTTAATATCAGGGAAAGATGCATATCCTAATGATGGATCACCAATTGTTATGTCGCCTACTCTATCGGTTCCGGAAATAGTACCCGATTCGTTGGGAGTATATGAAAATGTTCTTGTTGCCATGTTTGTAAATATTTTTTATTTATATATCTTAATCTATTGTCTCTATTGTAAATTTAGAAAACCCGTTCTCTCTATAGATCTGTAATTTCTTATCAAATATTTCATGTGGTAGAACAGAGTGATTAATCACAAATGTATTTATCTTATTTTCTTTAATGACTTGATTTAGTATTTTTAGTATATTATACACACCATCATGGTCTACTGAACTTAACAATTCGTCTAAAAATAATAGATTCAATTGTGGAAATCTTAATTTAAGTATCTTAATGATTGCTATGATGATAATAAAATCTGCCTTCTTACGTTCACCGGTAGAAAGAGTCATTGGATTAATATCTTCGCCTAGGTGATTAATAATACAATTAAACTTTTCATCGAATCTAATATGAAACTGTAAGTGCATTGTTTGTGCCATGGCTGCTATATTAGTATTAAGTCCTGGTAAAATAGTTTTAACTGCTAGATTCTTAACGCCATCTTCGCCCAATACTTGTTCTACTATTTCCATGAAATTATAGTCAGCACTTAAATTACCTTTGTTGGTAGATTTAATACTTTCTTTCTCTTCAAAATCTTTAATTAAACTCTTAAGGTGTTCAAATTGAGAATCATCAGGTGTGTCTTTTATTTTAAGAAGTTCAGCCCTAAATGATCTCATGTTGTATTTAATATCTGTCGCCTTTTTTTCTATATCTTTTTTCTGACCTCTTAATATTTCAACGTTTGATTTAATATCTCCTAGAGTTTCTTTAAGAACCTTGATAGCTAATGTGTCTTCTTCTATTTTATTACAAAAATGTTCTTTTTGTTCTAAGTGCCATTGGCTATCTAATTGAGTTTCGCATGTTGGACATTTTCCGCTTTCATATAACTCTAGCTTTCTTTTAAGATATTCTATTTCATGTTTGATAGTAGAAGCTTCTGATCTCTTATTTTCGTATATTTCGTTACCATCATCNATTTTAGTATCTAGTAATTTCTTATTAATATCTAATACTTTTACACTCTCGTTTAATTCTATTAAATTAGATTTTAATTCATCTATTTTTGAATTATTCCTTTCATTCGACTCTTCTAATAAAGTATTAAGTCTACCTTTAACTGATGCAATAGAATCTATAATTTGATTTAATTCACTTTCATATGAATCAATGTCCATCTTCATAGTTCTTCTCTCTGTCTTTATAGACATTTGCATATCATTTAGTATGGAGAACCCAAACATTTTATCAATAATTTGTTTCTTGTCTTGATTAGACATTGTTAAAAATGATTTAAAGTCGTTTACTGATAAGATTATNATGTTTTTAAAAACATGATATGGAATACCAAATATTTCTTCTTCTAAATAATCNTGTACTGATTTCTTACCTGCTTTATCAAATTCTATACCGTTTAATTTAACACTGAATTTATTTGGCATTAAACCTCTTTCTATTTCAACATCAATATTGCCACATGTTAAATTGATAGTAACATGTAGTTCTTTATTGATCCTATTTGGAAGATCTGAAAGTTTTACACCCTCTACTCTACCATATAGCGCATATATGATAGCATTGGCAATAGTTGTTTTTCCATCGCCATTCTTACCAAGTGTTAAAAATAACTTAGATTGATCTTCTTCAAACTGTATTCTTTGTAATTGATTACCATATGAAGCAAAGTTTTTGAATTCTATAAAATTTATTCTCATATTTCTCCACCGTTATTATAAGCACATTGATCATACAATGTTTTAAGTTTTTGTTTTAGCTTATTCTTTATTTCTTCTTCGTCTGCTAATCCATCGACATACATATTACATAGATTGAGAATGTTATAATTCTTATACATTTCTTCAACATCATCCATGTCATAGAAATCTTTATCAATGTAATTTTCTTCTTGGTAGATATTAGGTTCTAATTTTCTACTAATGTTTTGTATCTTATTGATTAACTGACTTAATGCGTTGGTCGTAGCAATCTGTGATGGTACAAATAAATCAACGAAGTTATTTCTAATCTGATTCTTAAACTGACCAAGAGGCATATCATACAACTGCATGATGTTGTATTTCATAAACTTAGGTGATACATCATTAGGGAAAAAGGTTTCTGACATGTCTTCCAAATCAACTAGGTCGAACCCCTTAGTATTGTTTGCATCTGATCTTGTTAATTGATATGGCGTACCAACCATTAATAATTTGTTACGTTCTTGTCTAAAGTGAATATGACCAGAATAAACTCTGGTATATTTTTCATATATGTTAGAATCTGTACCATGTTCGTTTTTAACTTTAGCATTTAAATAAATACCTCTAACTTCAGAGTGACAAAATACTATTTCTGCTGTTGGATATTCTGCTAATGTTTCTGTTTCATGATCTGAATCTCTTCGCCATGGCATCATTAATATTTTACGACCTGACCAGTCTAATAATTTAGGATCTTTATAGATCTGTATATTAGGGATCCATTTCAATGAATCTATTGAAGTTACTTCATTTGATCCTTTTGCCCAAATATCATGATTACCACATATAATATGTACGGGCAATATCTCACCTAACCTCTCGAATAGATTTACAGCATAGTTTAATACTCTAATATTAATAGATTGTCTATTATCAAAAGTGTCACCAACCTGTACTAAAACGTCACCTGGTTTTACATATTTTTTAAGCGTTGGAATAAAAACCCTTTCAAAGAATTCCATTTGAATCTCTAACCATTCTACAGAATTAGCCCTTACGCCAAAGTGTAAATCACCTAGTACCCATACTCTGTTTGCACCATTATTTAATGTAGATGATCTTATCATTTTAAAAAAGTTTCATTATATTCTTTCTTTTTAATATTCCTGTACGCAAATCTAATTCTTGTATTAAATCTTCTTTATACACATTGGATAAAGAACTATAGAATTTAGTTGGATTAATATCGAAGTAAACACAAAGCTCACTAAAAATATCGATTCTGCTATTATTGGCAGCCATCTCATCTATAATGTATCCATAAATATCATTAATGTCTGCTTTTTTTAGCATAGCACATTTACCTAAATCGTCTACTTTGTTGAATTTTTTAAATCTAGACAACTCAACCAATTTATGAATTTCTCTTGCGATTAAATCAAAGTGAATTTTATCTTCTTCTGGTTTATTGTCTTTTACCCCGGAATCTAATTCGAAGTTTATGTTGGTGAATTCTGTATCTGGTGATTCAAAATTATTGTTGAAAATTTTATCGTGTGCCATAATTATATACTGTGTAAGTTTGAGTTTGTTGTTTCTTCTGTTTCTATTAACCTCATGTAATTCCAATTAATATTTAGTTTACATTTAGTTCCTTTACCTTCTCCATCTCTAATCTTTAAAACCTTTAACCAATATTCAGAATTGGCTCTCATTAGATCATCTTGAATAATTCCTAACATAACATCAGCCGTATGTGAAAGACCTGCAGATTCTGCGATATCTGTCATTCCAATATCTGAAGAATTATAGCCATTTCTTGTGATTTGTGTTGCTGTTACTATTAACCAGTTATTTCTAATACCCATTGCTCTAAGATCTTCTGCTATTTGCTTAATCTTCATATAAGTATTTTCTGTATTCTGGTTTCTATAATTTGCTAAGATATTAATATAATCGATAACTACTGCACCTACTTTAATTTGTCGCTCTTCCTCTATTTGACTAATATATGCTTCAATGTCAAGTACTGTTGCTTGTGATGTTGGGAATTGTTTTACAAATAAAGAACCAGGTGGGGTAAATCCATCACCTACTGTTTCTAATTTTCTTTTAATATGATCTTTGTTCTTTGCCTTCTCACCGTATTCATTAATTGGAATAGTTAGTAAGTTTGAACCGATACGTTTTACAAATTTATGAGCCGCCATTTCTGCTGTAACAACAACCGTGTTTGTTCCCATTTTTACAAAGTTGGCTGCATCGTTTGCCAGATATATTGATTTTCCAATATTCTGTTCACCTGCATATACAATTAAGTTTCCACCCTTATCATAACCTCCACCTAACATTCGGTCTAGGAAGTTATAACCAGTACTTACTTTTTCTGTATCTAATTGATCATGTGCATCTACATCAAAGAAATCTAGTCCTAAGTCGGAATTAAATGAAAGATTATTTCTATCATTAATAAGTCCTTTTACCTTTGTGACAATTGATTCTACATTCTCAGGTGTTACTGCTGTTGTTTTAACGAATTCAATAGTATCTGTTAATGATGTACTGAAAGTTCTCCATTTAATCCATGATTCAGCAGTGCTTGTTAACCATTCTTCATCATATTGATCTAAATCTACGTCAAATATTAAATTAAGTATATCATCTGTAATCTTTTCTTTTGCCTTTTCACTTCTTTGAATAAGCATAATTAACTGATCCTTTTTAGGAGTCTCGTTAAATCTCTCAAAGAATTTATTAGATAACTGGCTTAAGATGTCTATTTCCTGTGAAGTATAAAAACCACTCTTAATACTTTTTAAGTATTTGGTTTTCTCTAATGATAATCTAAAGAAGATTTTCTCAAATTCTTGTCCGAATTGCATATGTTTATTTGTTTATCCTTCTATGCGCATAGCGCCGTTTTGTTTCCCGTATGGTTCTGTTAACCATAAATTGATAGCTATCGCCCTTCTAGTTCCTTTAGTCACTGGGGTTACTGCGTGTATATATTTTCCGGCATCGAAAATTATTAATCTGTTTGGTTTAGCGTATACTACTTCAGGTGGATTGTCTATGCCTTCTGTATAGATTTCTAACATACCTCCCTCAAAATCAGCTTGTTCTGGATAATATACTGTTCCCATTGAAGGTGTAGCAATCTCACCTGTTAATTTAAATAGCTCTTCATCTTTGTCATAATGATTACCTAAATTGTTGGCAAATCCTGTTTCTGTGTTTGATGTTTGAATTCCTGTCCAATACTCAAATCCTCTAATAGACATAGGTGCACTAAGAGGACAATTATCAGACCATATATGATCTATTAATCTTTGTTTTAATGTTTTGGCTTCGTTATTCCACCATCCATCCCACCAATAATAAATACCAGGATCTGAAAAGAAATTATTATCATTTGATATATCTCTTAACAGATTCTGGTCTTTAATGAAATCATCTATTACTAATATCATTCGAACGGGTTAGTTGTTATAGTCCAAGATTCTTTACCTTGATCTGTATTTAATACTTTAACCAAATCTAACTCTACTAATTCATTAATAGAATTTAATAAATGATCTTCTTCTGTTTCTGTAAACCTATATGTTTTTAGTGCATGTAAAGTAAAATTACCCTTGTGTCTATCAGGCATTCTAACACATAATTTAATTTCAGATAATAATATGTCGAATGATGTTGGAAAATTAGGCAAATCCTTTTCAATACCTAAAACGTATTTTATAGGCAATTTGTCCTCATTAATCTTCATCTGATTCTAATATAGCTTCTAAGTCAATTTCTCTCTCTTCTGTATTATAATTGAACACGTGTTTGATTCTACCTTCAATCTTCTCTAAAACTTCTTGTGTAAATACCTTTTCTGTGAAGAATTCTTTATTCGGTACAGTATGATCTAAGTGTTTACATATCCAATTTCTTGAAGTTGCTTTAGGAATCTTCTCACCTTTTTCAATAATACCTTTAGTAATACCAATGTCTTCCCAATCAATGTATTGTTCTAATCCAACATATGCATTCATACCTTCAGTAAAGTGCAAATGAAATTTAATATTAGTTGGTTTTGCAAAACGATTCTTATTAGGTTTAGCTGTTACAATAATACCCGCTTTATCTCCACCAGTATCTTTAAGTTGTGCCTTTCCTAAATATAAAACAATTGATGCTGCATATTCTGGTCCAGTTCCACCACCCGCGACCTGTCTTGAGATAAAGTCTTGTGTTTGATATGTATGATTAGTAAAAATAAAAGGTATCTTAAGATCTGCCAATGGTGTCATGATGATTCTAAAAATAGATTTTAGAACCTTAGATCTTGTCATATCTGCTTTTTCAGATCCTGATCTAGCGTCATCGATTTCTTTTTGAGTTGCTAAGTTACCTGCAGAATCAAGAATTATCATGATCTTTGGTGTTTTTCCACCATTACGTTTTACTTCTTGCATTTTGCTAGTAAGTGTAGTAACTGATGTTCTAAATTCTTGAACAGTATTAATGGGTTGGTAATTAACTTTTGTTACGTCAATCCCAAACTTTTCCATTTGATCTTTATCGACAGCTGCTTCAGAATCAAAGTAGATTACGTTGTAACCCATTTCAATTGCCTTTCTAACAGAGTTTAATACTAAGAATGTTTTACCTGTACCCGATGGTCCAGCGATTGAGCATGTTCTGCTGTTAGGCCATCCACCGAATAGTGAACCACTAACACATGCATTTAAATGAAAATTACCAGTGTCAATCCACTCTGTAACTTCACTGAATGTAGAATCAGCCATAATTGATCCCAGTGGATTCAATGTCTTTAACTCTGAGTTTATGTCTGCGAAACTAAAATCTTTCTTTGCCATATTGTTGTTGTATTTTTATATTATACCGTAAAATGATATTTTGTTTATTGTGATTCGTTTTCCGGGAACATTAGTTGTTCTTTGCGTCTAAGTTGATTAAGAGCTAATACCGTTTCATCAGCTTCTTTTTTAAGATTGTCTATTCTTAACTGAATATCACTTAATCTATTAAGAATCTTGTTGTATGCTTCAACATACTCTTTTTGTTCTTGTGTTAAATTAACTTCCATATTAATCTTCTGATCTTGTTACTATTGTATCAATATGATCATTGTTAAGTTCAAAATGTGAATATTTTGAAAACATATCTAATTGTCCAGGCAATTGATCTTTTGTAATCTCTTTACTTTGAGTTTCTTTCATTTTCCAAACAAGTGATCTGACTGCCGAGCCAAGTTCCATGTTGTTTGGATTTTCTTTTTCTAGAGTGTATATTATATCTTTTAATTCCATGTTGTTTTAAAATAATGCCGAAGCGTAAATCAAGTTAGTGTCTAATGTTTGTAATCCAATTGCTGTGAGTATTCTATTTAGAGGATCGATCATTGCTTTTTCAAACTGAAGATCATAATCTACTTTAGGTGCAATTTCATAAGGGTGTTCGTTTGGCATAAATGCATATACTTCACTAATAGTACCTATACAATTGTATATCTTAAGCTTTTCACCATTTGCAATTAACTTATACTTGTTTTTATATTTCTTATTATTGTTTAAGATATAATTGTAATATCCTGCAGCCTTAACATTTGCTGGACATTTTAGACCAATTTGTAATTCTTTTTGATCATCAATAATATACTTGTCAATATTGTTAGTTCTTTTATTAAATGAGATATCATCAATATCTGCTAATTTGAATTCTTTTTTACATTTCTTCATAAATTCTACCAATTGTTGCAATTCTGTTGCAGTTGGTTGTATTTCTGATGTAAATAAAATTCTTAAGCATTCTACTAATTTTTCTCTGGCAAATTTAGGAGTAGAAGATTGAATAGTATCAAATCCAATTGTTTTTACTTTCTTTAATGATGGATGGCGATCAGTTACTTCTAGCTTATCATCCCATGCAATGTTCTGGATATATTTTTTCTTAGACATCCAAATTCCATTATATGCTAAAGATTCTAATTCAAAAAACAAATAATTGTCTGAGTTTCTTTTGTCAGCGTATTTTTCCATACACTTAGTAATATAATCCTTCAATCTAAATGCATAAAATGCTAGAATGAATTCATCAATCTTTAGTTTCTTATCCTCGTCTGGCCAAATAATAGATTCATATAAATCCTGAAACTGTACATAACATGAATCAGTATCAATATAAATTACAGCTGGCTTTTCAATTTTACCTTTTACTTTAATTCCAAACTTTTCATGTACTGGAGTATCTTTGTGCCAAAAATCATTAACATATTTGTTAAGAATAGTTTCCGAATAAAGAATAGCATTTTTACCTTGCTTGGTAATTGATTCAGCTATATCTAAATTGAAAAAGTGGAACCATTTATTACCGAATGCTCCATAAATAGAGTTAAGAGTTAACTTAACCGCTTGCTCATATGCAGTAAATTTGGCTGAAAGCTGCTTATAGTGATCTATAAGCAGCTTCGCCTCATCATCTGTGAGTTGATCAATTGATTTCTTTTCTAACTCTTCGATATTCATGTATTATGCAGTTTGACAGGTTGATATTGTCAATAGCGTTTCTGAATCGTTTGATTCAAATACCACCTTAGAGTCTGAGACATAAACTGTTTGCTCTTCTTTGTCTAATAGGTTTAGGTATTTTTTATAAACTGTAACTTTACCATTTCCACTTGTATCTGGTGTAAGTACTACATTAAATGATTTGCCGTTTACATTAATTCCTTGAACATCTGAATTGATACCGAATGTTTCGTCTTTGTCTAATGAAAATAGGTTTTTAACTTTACCGATAGAATGTGTATCTAATTTGAAATCAAATTTAGAATCTGCTCTTGCAAAGATAGCATCACGCTGATCTGATGAAAGATCTTTAAATCCTAAAGATGGTTCTGAACATGATAATGTAATTTCTAGTTCATCATTGAAAATACGTAAAGTAGATGCTACGAATTCTTCATCGTTTTCGATAAATTCAAATTCACCTTTAATTGCGTCATGATCAAAGTGTTTAATTGCTTCGATAACTTTGTTACCTTCAAAGAATGCAATTTTCATTTCTTTATCAGTGTCTGGCCATTCACTTACTTGGAAGATTTTATCTGCCGGAATTGAATGATGTTTTACAGCATCTCTTTGTGGAAGATAAACTGTTGAATTAATTTGTCCATCTTTAATTTTCATATAGATGAATGAGTCAATAAGTTTAACACGGTTGATAAACTCTGTTAGTGCGTGTTGATCAATGCGATCGATTTTTAATTTCATAAATTTGTTTATTTAGATAATGATATTTGAATATTATACCATCATATGTGGAATAGTTTCATTAATAATGAGACAAAAAAAGGGGTAAGAATAGTAGCGAACTTTTTCTTACCCCGAGCCGTTAACTAAAACGGTCCTAAAATCCGACAGTATTTCATGTCGGCTATTTTTCTAGCCTTCACAGCTCGCGCATTCAAGAATGTTTCTTGAGAATGACTGTGCTGAACTTTGACTAAATTGATAGTACAATGTCTTGACACCAGATTCATGTGCGTTTAAATATAATTTATTGATATCCTTTGCTGATACAGAAGGGTGTATCATTAGATTCAAAGATTGTGATTGATCAATAAACTCTTGTCTTTGTCCTGCTTGTAAAATCAATTCACTTGGAGAAATTTCAATAAAAGATTTAAATACTTCTTTTGTTGGAAAATCTAAGTGCTGTACACTACCATCTCTTTTTAAGATTCCTTCCCAAACATCTGGTGTATTTAAACCATATTTTTCTAGATCCTCTAATAAAAATGGATTCTTGTAAATAGTTTTAGATTTAGCAAGGTCTTTGATAAAATAGTTAGATTTGATTGGCTCAATTCCCATACTTACTGCTCCATGAATAAAAGAACTTGATTTGGTTGGTGCAATTGCAACTAATGTTGTATTTGCGAAACCAGTTCTTAATGATCTGTAATCTCTCTCATCATGTAGCCATTTAGATGCAGTTTCAGTTCTTTCCTTAAGAGTTGTAAAAATCTGATAGTTTAATTGCTTAGCTTCTAAAGATTCGAATTCTACTCTTTTAGATTGAAACAGTGAATGATATCCTAATACACCAATGCCCAATGCTCTGTGATCTTTAGCAAATCTATGAGCTCTTGCCATACCTGGTAAATTATATGATTTCTTTACGAATTCATCCATTACTGCATTTAAGAATAATGTATAAGTTTCAATAGCATCAGTATCCTTAAGTTCGTCCCAGTGTAATAAGTTTATAGAACCTAGACAACATACAAAAGAATTGAAACTATCTGTAGGTAATTGTATTTCTGAACATAAATTAGATGCAGTGATCTCAAGGCCTAATTCTTTATAGGGAGAATTATTATTTGTATTATCCTTAAACATTATATATGGAAAGCCAAATTCATTTCTTCTTTGAATAACTTTAGCCCATATTTTACGTTTAGCACCATCACCCGCTTTCATCTCTTCTAACCACTTGTCAGTTACTGTAACACCATATTGTAGATTTTGAATTGGATTCCCTTCTGTACCCATATCTAAAAACTCTGATGCATCTGCATGTTCTAGTGGCAACCATGCTGCACATGCGCCTCTTCTAGCTTCTGATTGTTTACATACATCAACTGTTGTGTCATACATTCTAGCATAGTGTACTGGACCATCTGCTGTTCCACCTGTAGAAATAGTTGCGCCTCTTTCTCTAATGTTACCTAAGTAAATAGAAGTTCCGCCTCCATATTTTGACATCATTCCAATTTCTCTTGAACCATTTAAGATACTATCTAATGTGTCATCTACATTTGATCCATAACAACTGATTGGAAGTCCTTTATCTTTTCCGAAGTTAATCCATACTGGAGTTGACATACTATAAAAGCCTCTTGCCATATAGTCTTCAAACTTCTTTGCAAATCCTTCAATTTTTAGATACTTTTCTGCATTGTTTGCTATATCTTTGATTCTTTGTTCTGGTGATTCTGTAATATATCCTCTAGATAAAAATAATCTACTATCTTCGTTTAGCCAATAATATTTTTCTCTAGTTGGTAAATCTGTAATCGCGTCGGCGCTCTCTGCTAAAGTAGGTGCGGCTTCTTTCATATTGTAAAATTGTTTAATTTGTTTAAAATAAATCGTCTTCTGTAATTGACTTACTCTTCTTGTTATAGTCAACACTTTTCTTGTAAAAGAAATCACCTTCTTTGGTTGCTGTAATTTCTACATCAAACCAAAGTGTTTTTTCTAATTCTGTAAAATTAACTTCAAATACTGGTTTCATACCGATACGAGTTAATGAGTTATTAAATCTGTTTTTGATAAAATTCTGGATAGTTTCTTTTGGTAAAAATGAAAGTTCACCTGTTTCAAAGATCCAATCTAATATTTTACATTCTGCAGCATATGCTTTATTACATGCTGAATCTATTAATCGTTCAAATTCTTCGTCAAACCATTCTGGATTTTCTTCTTTGATAATATTAATAAGTTCAGATCCAAAGTTACCGTGAATTTCTTCCTCTTTTGATGTTGCTTCAACTACGTTTGAGATCCCTTTAAATAGATTCATCTCTTTGTTAAATGACATCATAATTAAGAATTGACTAAATAAACTTACATGTTCTATGAATAATGAAAATAATAATACTGATTTAGTATACATTTTATCATCTCTAGATCTTGTTCCATCTAAGTATTTCTTTAAATATGCAATTCTATCTTTAATTGCAGGAATTTCAACTACACTTTTAAAATCATCTTCTAATCCAAGTATTCTAAGTAACTGTGCATAAGCATCTTTGTGTCTAACTTCTGATTCTGCAAATGTCATTCCTACATCGCCCACTTCAGTAATAGGCATTCTTTTATAGAGATCAGCCCAAAAAGTTTTTACATTAACCTCTATTTGAGCAATCGCAAGCATAGATCTTTTAATAACTTCTCTTTCTGAATCAGAAACTTTGGTTTTAAAATCATCTATGTCTGTTGTAAAATTAAATTCTGTATGGATCCAATATGAATGTCTTATTGCATCTTTATATGCTAATAACTGTGGGTACTCATAAGGTAGTATGTTCGTTCTCGGTTGAAAAATGTTTCCGTTCATGTTATTGCTATTGTTTTTAGATTTTATATATCGAGTATAAATGTAGTGTCTTGTTAAATTATTTTTTTATTTTTTTTTCTAATTCATATGCCTTCTCATGGTACATATATGACGTCTTTTTGTAGTCCTTTCGTTGATTATATAAATCTGCTAATATTTTTTTAAGAATGGAATCTTCTTTTTTGAATACTACACCATTTTCACAAACAATAACATTTTCATCTTTTCTTCTTTCTGGTATATCTAATAGTTTCACCTGTTCTACGTAAGATTCTGGTGAAATATTAAATTGTCTCATAATTGATGGGTATAGTGAAGCAAAATCAAATGCACTTACTCCAGAATAATAACCTACAATTGGCTGTTTAACATATGCACCTTCAAACTTACCTTCTTTAAGAGAATCTGCTTTGCCATATTCTACACCAATCTTTTTATTAGTTTCAGCTAATTTTCTTGCTAATAAAGATTCTGTGATAGCCACAGGTGAAGATGCTTTGTATAATGGCATTTTAGTAATTGTAGCCAACGTTAAAAGTACTTCCATTGATCTCAGCTGTTGATCAATATAATATACAAGACATGAATCTATTACGTTATAGTAAATATACTTGGTGAAATCATTCTCATATAAATCTTGTAATGATCCACTGTATTTAATTTTATTAATATCTAATACTGCACCTGAAACGAAATCAAGAGAGTTTGATTCTTTTACTGCAACCGAACGATCATATTTGTCATATAATTGCATGTAATCTAAAATACCCATGTGTAAAGGTCTACTATCGTTTCTATCTAATGATCCCGTGATAGCCACATCAGTCAGGTCAATCTGTAATCGTTTACATCTATTGACTATATACTGCCAATCATAGTTGATGAAGTTCCATCCTGTCATCATTGGGAACTTTGGTAAAAACTTATGTAAGAATGTATACAACATATTATACTCATCATCAAACTTATGATAAGAGAATTCCCAATCTTGATCATAATTCTTTAAATACTCATTAGTATCGTCGTTGATCTTCTTAACTTTGTCAGATGACATATCTTCTAAGCCAAGTACAATTGCTTTGCGTTCTGGTGTTATAATAGAAAATGATAAGATTCTGGATTTAGCTTCTTCTGGTTTTGGAAAACCATCAACTATTTCTGTTTCTATATCTACAAAATATGTTCTTGGCATATTGAACTCATAGATCTCTTCTTTGTCAGCTTCTGGTAAGCTATCCATAAAATATAATAGACTAAACTTATTAAATGATTTTGCAAACCCTCTCTTTAAAGGTCTATCATCCCAGTTTCTATAAGTTTTATCTTTGTGTCTATCTGTTTCTTTAGTAACTACCCAGTTTTGGAATTGGTTTACACCATATCGCTTAAAAGAAACTTTACCTTCTTTATCATAATATGATATGATGAGCTCTTTATCTGTTTGTTCAATGTCTAATAGCATTAATAATTGTTTTTCTGACGGTTAACATTCTCTTCTGCTTTTGCGAAGTAGTAATTGTATGCTGTTTTTGCGTCTAATCCAATTGAAGATGCATAATTAATAAAGAAGTGTAGAATATCTACCCATTCCATATACAATTCCTTCTTGTCTCCTTCAGACATGTCAGAAATTTTTAATGTATTATATTTTGTAAAGTCTTTCTTCCAGTATTTCCATACTGCGTTTCCACTACCATCTTTAATACCTCCAAGTGCATCTGTCATTTCATGAACTTCATCCATCAGCGAGTGTGTGTTAACGTGCCAGAAATCCATAATTTCTCGGATAGTCATATTATCAAAGTTAATGCCGTATGTTTCCTCTTGCATCTTCTTTTGATTAGACATTATATCTTCTAGGTGTGTTGTTGATTTGTTGTAAAAATCGTTTACTTCTAGATCTTTACATTCGTTGTCTATGTTTGCCATTTTTTTAAGTTTGTTATATTATTAATATGATTTAGTTTGAGATAGTTTCAGTTTTTATTGATCCATTTCTAAAACTTCTCCCCACTCCCTCTGGGAATTAGTTTTTTCTTTAGTTTCTTCTGAATCTGGGTAAGGTTGTCCACCTACATTCCAAAACCATGCTCCTGGATTTCCATGTTTTACCATAAACTCCCAAGCCTTAGCATCATAATTCATAGCAGATGGAAACGGTGGGGCAAAAGCTGGAGATACGTCAGAAGCAAATGCCTTTGGATGTGACCAAACTTTAGCTTTACCTAATTCTCCATTTTTAATATTTCTAGAAACTGCGACTGCATTAAATTTAGCATCTGGCCATGCAATCTGCAAAGAGCGTTGTAAAACTCCTGTTGATATTGCAGACCAAACTTCTTCTGGGTAACCATGTTTTTCTGCTATATCATATGCTACTTTTACAGCAGCTGCAGTTACTAATTCATGTTTTAATCCAAGTGGTATAAATGTAGCATTATTTTCTTCTGCCCATTCCTTAGCTATTTTATTTAAATTAGGCATTGCTGCAATTCTTCTAAATTTAGGTATAGCTCCTCTTTCAATACAAATTGCTTGATGATCTGAAATTACTTTACCAGAAGGCATAAATAAAACCAATTTCTTATTGTACTTATTTGCTAAATATGCCAGAGAAATTCCTGCGAATCCAAATCTAGGCTGTACATAAACTAATGTATCTGTTGGCGCATTTTGAACTAAAATATCTCCGAATCTACATTTAGATCCAAATCCCATCATGTCATCTCTGACTACATTAAATCCTTCATGATTGATTATAATAGGATCGTCTAATGGATCCTTCCAATCACCGGCTAAATCTAACCATGCTTGTCTATTTGGCATCATTAGATTTAAGTCTTGATTCATTTTACTTGTTGTGTGCGTATCGTGTGACATATTAAAAGTTTGTTTTAGGTCCTAAGTATTCGGGTGTGGTCATATATTTGTTATGGTATTCCATAATTTTATCTCTTGCTTCTGCAGCGCTATCTACTATTCTAAATAAATCAAAATCCTTTTCACTGATAGTTCCTTCTGATACTAATGTTTCTTTCATCCAATCTATTAATCCTGACCAGAATTTAGTACCTACAAGAACTATTGGGTATTTCACATTATGTCCACATTGTGCTAATGTAATCGCTTCAAATAATTCATCTAATGTTCCAACACCACCTGGAAATATAACAAATGCTTGTGAATATTTAAGGAACATTACCTTTCTTGTAAAGAAATATCTGTTATCAACTCCAAGATCTACATATTTGTTCATACTTGCTTCAAATGGCAGTTCAATACCAACTCCTATAGATTTACCACCAGATTCATGTGCTCCTCTGTTTGCAGCTTCCATAATCCCAGGTCCACCTCCAGTAATAACACCAAACCCTTCGCGAGTTATTAATTCTCCAAAAAGTCTTGCTTCTAAATACCACTGATTATCTTCAGCTGTTCTTGCGCTGCCAAATACTGAGACACATGGTCCTAATTCACTAAACGTATCAAATCCTTTTGTGAATTCACCTTGAATCCTTAACACTTGCCATGCATCTTTACTCTTATCTCTCATCATTGTGTATTTTTACTCGTTAGGGTAATCTCTTCCCCATAAATGTCTTGTTGTGTCTGCGTTAACTACGACATCCTCTGTTGGATGTTTAGCTAAATTAAAATTACCATCAAATATCCAAGTATATGGAATTCTCTTTGTTGGTGATTTAATACCGTGACTAATTGCAATATGTTTGTAAAAAAAACATGTTTTATCCTCCACATTCAACATCTTCTGACTAGTCATCGGATTATTAGGATGATCTGATAAAATTTGCATTTGATCAATCCATGTTTGGGCGTGAGCATTTTCTGCTATAAATTGACCATCTTTATCAATACTATATTTTACTTTGCCATTTAAGTTTGGGCCTCCAAATATCTGTTGCATCCCGTCAAAATGTCCGGTTCCACCAAATAAGACAGATTCTGGATCTACTAGATCTGGTCTGCTCATTGCTACATATCTTGCAGTGTTCTTACATGGATATAATGGTGATCTAAAGTTTTGATGTTCTTTAAAATAAGTTTCTAATAACTTTGCAAACTCCATCATGGTATATGGTCTATCAAGGTTTTCTAGAATGTGGACCATGTCCTTAGCAGCTTGTCGTGGACCATCTAACAACCAATCTTTGACTATTGTACCTTTAGGATAATAGATTTGAAAAAGATCATTTCTTGCATGTCTATTTTCAACAAAATGTTCTCTTGTTTTTTCTTCGCCGTCTTTGATCAATCTTGTAATAGTACCCCAATGTTCATTACTAAATGAAAATACAATTGTATAATATAATAGTTTTTCTAGATCAGTCTCATGTTGCATCATATAACAATATGGATGTTCATGCCAGTGTAATCTATGTGAAAATATTTGATAGTCATCTAATAGAAGTTGATCTTGTCTCTTGTCAAATGCATGGCAGAATTCAAAGAATTTATTGAAACGTTCCTCTTGAGTCCAATCTTTCATCCAACTCTCTTTCGGTTTTTTCTTTTTAAATTCTATATCCAAATTAGTATTAGGATATTTTATATTAGTGTAATTAGTTTCCTTTTCACCTTCAAAATTAAATAGTTTATTTTGTAAGAAATCTGAATTCATAGATCCTGTTTTTGGGTTGTGTTCAATTTCAAGTCGAGGTTTTGTTACTGTTTCTTGGTTATTCATGTGTATTTACCATTTTTTTATATTCTTCTACTGAAACTCCCGCAGCTTGTAACACTTTATCGTCTGATGGAAATGATGTCATTCCATTAAATGTTTCTAATAAACCTAAATCTAACATTGCTTTTTGTCTACCATATGGATGATCTTTGATACTGGAAGAATTCCATAAAGTATCCATATCGATGTGTGAGTAATCCTTACCAGGTCTAAGATAGTTTTCAATCCATCTTATAAAATCACATGCAACATCTTCGGCATTATATGGAAGCGATCCAGTATCTTCATAAATCTTAGCCATAACTGCATCTAAAAACTCTTCTGATTTCTTACCTTTCTTTTCTACAGGATCTGCAAGATAGCCAATACATTCTACTGCATTAGTACCATAATAAAACATTGATTCTCTGTTCATAAATTCTGGGTACCAATCACAAACATCTGCAATAACTGCAGCATATTGAAATCTATAAGCTCTTAAGCCATTATCTGCATTCCATTTAAACATCCATTCACCAAGTTCTCTCAAATCTTTTTTATCACCGTCTCGTAAATAGTTTGCCATATCTCTTGCAAGTCTAGGTGCAAATTCACATAAGAAGTAATCTCCACCTCTTTTATAAACATATTCTGGTTCTGTAAAATCTGACATACCAATAAACGAATCTTCGTTTCCTTTTGGTTTAGGTGGTTTAGGAAATGCAGGAAATTGATATCCAACTGACGTATAAAATGGCGTAGGATGATGCTTTACCTTTTCACACATATCTTCTATCGACTGACAGTCATGTAAATCAAATATAATAGTGTTGTGATAACCTGATGGTTTTGTTGCATAATTAATAGCGGAACCACATACTCGATGTAGTATAAAAATATATAGCCACTCTTCCAATCCAAATACTTCATGTTTCCCTGTCCAATTGTTGGCCACTTCTTTTCGTTGAGGGTATATATTACCTGATTTCATGTGTTCCCAATATGGATGATCTGATGTCCATCCGTAAAAAACATCATTTATAATCTGACTAAAACCAGCGAATTTTCTTTCCACAACATCATATAACTGAATGTGTTCCATCAATGGATCATTCATATTGCTCTGATCATGTGGAACTGTACCTAAATTAGATAGCTTCTGTTGTTCAAATGCTAAATTATAGTATCTAATAAACTCGTCGTAATATTTAGTCGTTTTTATTTCCATTCTTTTCTAATATTTCCCAGGTAAATGGATCTCTATTTCTTCTATATTGTTCCATAGACCATTCTATGTCACCTGTTGTAAGATCTATTATATGAGGCTTCGCAGCACACATGTGATTTTTGGTTATTGGTGTAATTTTGATTTTGTAGTCGGTTGTTTTCATTTTAAAATAGGGCTAAAGTTTGTTTAATTAATTTTTTATTAGGTTCGTTCTTAATTAAATCCCATCTATAAAATTCTCTAGCGATGTGTACTGATTTTGGTTTCTCCATAACATCAAATGTTAATTCATTAAGAGCGTTAAAGTAAACTTCTGGATGTCTATATGAAATCCAATTGTTTCTTTCACACATGTCATCAATACCTGCATTGATTTCTTTTACTAGAGCAGATCTTTCAGACCATGTTCCAGTATATGGTGTTCCTTTATAAAATCCTGTTTTTGGTAATGGTCTACTCTCNTTTTCTATTGGTAAACAATGTACTACTTCTATATTNGAAACTCCANTATCTTGTAATTTTAATAATTCTNCTTCATAATTAACTAGAAGTTTTTTAACTGAAGCACTGGGATTAGGTTGACGCATCAAGTGATGTCTAACATCTATATTACCCATATAAACTCTTAGATCT
>JGI24539J26755_10000036_pt1 | contig 50201 bp, 38 predicted proteins | sample NorSeaMetagenome_2_FD_26755 | JGI IMG/M metagenome (IMG submission 26755) | reverse complement strand
AAAACAGGTGTTAAGGACACTTTCAAAAATAACGTTAACAAAGTTAAAAAGTAAGTTTTACAGGTTCTGAATTGGAAGATAGGGATACTTTTAATATGAATTAACGCTAAAAAGTAAGGCTATTTACTGAAAGAAAGGATTAACTCCACAATGGGAAGTAGTACGTATTCAATTACTGCTGGTTAATTCATTTACCAACTCAGCTAAGCCTTCACCTGCTCCTGCTTTTATTAAAGTAACGTTCTCCACTCCATTTGTTGGTACGTCTGCTGGATCAACAATATAAACTTTAGTCCCTTTTTTGATTTCATCAACTAACCCTGCTGCAGGATAAACATTTAAAGATGTTCCTACAATAATTAACACATCTGCCTTTCTTACATTTTCTTCGGCAAGAACAATACTTGGCACCGCTTCCCCAAACCATACAATGTGAGGCCTTAACTGGCTCCCTTTTTCACATTTATTACCGAATTTCAATTCCCAATGATTCAAATCATAAACGAGGTTGTAATCAATCGTACTCCTTACCTTTTTTAATTCGCCATGTAAGTGCAAAACATTTGATGAGCCAGCCCTTTCGTGCAAATCATCCACATTTTGCGTTACAATCTGAACATCATAAAAATCTTCCAACTTTACCAAAGCTTTATGCCCTTCATTCGGTTCAACTTTAAAAAGCTGTTTTCTTCTTTGATTATAAAACTCAAGAACCAGTTCTGGATTAGCCTCCCAACCCTCTGGTGTAGCAACATCTTCAATGCGGTGATTCTCCCATAAACCGTTGCTATCTCTAAAGGTAGAAATCCCACTTTCAGCACTAATTCCAGCACCTGATAAAACCACAATCTTTTTCATAAGTACAAAATATGAAAATCAATAGATTTTGTATTGTTTTCAGCCCTAAAAACGAGCTGTTTTCTTAATAATATTACTTACTTTTGTGCGGTTTATCCCACCTATAGGGAACAATACAAGCACATTTTAAACAACAAAAATGGCCAAACTTAGAAAACAAGATGCGTTAGATTACCATTCTCAAGGAAAACCTGGGAAAATCGAGGTAGTTCCAACCAAACCATACAGTACTCAAAGAGATTTATCATTAGCATATTCTCCAGGGGTTGCTGACCCTTGTTTNGAAATTGCAGAGAATAAAGAAGATGTTTACAAATACACTGCAAAAGGAAACTTAGTTGCTGTAATTTCAAACGGAACGGCGGTTTTAGGATTAGGAAATATAGGACCAGAAGCTTCTAAACCAGTAATGGAAGGAAAAGGACTTTTGTTTAAAATATTTGCAGACTTAGATTGTTTCGACATCGAAGTTGACGCAACTGATGTTGATCGATTTATTGATACTGTAAAGGCTATTTCTCCTACTTTCGGAGGAATTAATTTAGAAGATATTAAGGCTCCAGAGTGTTTTGAAATCGAAAGAAGATTAAAGGACGAGTTAGATATTCCAATCATGCACGATGATCAGCATGGTACTGCAATTATTACAACTGCAGGTTTAATCAATGCATTGGAAATCGTAGGTAAAAAAATAAACGAAATAAAAATTGTAGTAAACGGAGCCGGAGCTTCAGCTGTTAGCTGTGCGAAACTTTACGTTGCATTAGGTGCTGATGTGAAAAACATTATGATGCTCGATTCTAAAGGGGTTATTAAACCGTCGAGGGGGAACTTAACAAAACAAAAAGCATTTTTTGCAAACGAAGTTGAACCTTCAACTTTATCCGAAGCAATCAAAGGAGCAGATGTGTTTTTAGGATTATCGAAAGGTAATATTTTAAGTGGAGAAATGGTTCAGTCTATGGCAGCCGACCCTATTGTATTTGCTTGTGCAAATCCAAATCCAGAAATCGCTTACGAAATAGCAATGGCTTCTCGTAAAGATATTATCATGGCAACTGGGCGATCCGATCATCCTAACCAAGTGAATAACGTTATTGGTTTCCCATTTATTTTTAGAGGTGCAATGGATGTTAGGGCAACAACCATTAACGAAGAAATGAAAATAGCTGCCGTAAGAGCAATTGCTGCACTAACGAAAGAAACTGTTCCCGAAGAAGTAAGTAAGGCTTACAACCTTAAAAACTTAGTTTTTGGAAAAGAATATATTATTCCTAAACCAACGGATCAACGATTAATTTCGATTGTTGCTCCTGCAGTAGCTAAAGCGGCAATGGAATCGGGTGTTGCTAAAAACCCAATTACCGATTGGGAAAAATACAAGCAAGACTTAATTAGCAGAATGGGCTACAACAGTACTATAATGCAGCAAGTTACACTACGCGCTAAACAAAACCCTAAACGTGTTGTTTTTGCTGAAGCAGATAACTACAAAGTATTAAAAGCTGCGCAATTAGCGCATGACGAAGGTGTTTGTCAGCCAATTTTATTAGGAAGTAAAACAAACATTGCTGACTTAATTGAAGAATATCAGTTGGATCTTGAAGGTGTTGAAATTATTGATACACGCTCTGACGAGGCAGAAACTAGAAGAAAAAAATACGGTGCGATTTTATTTCAAAAAAGAAACCGTAGAGGTATTACCGAATATGAAGCAGAAAAAATAATGCGTAGCCGTAATTATTTTGGAAGTATCATGGTTGAAAGTGGCGAAGCTGATGCTTTAATTACTGGAGTTACTCGAAAATATAAAGATTCTATTCGTCCTTCTTTACAAACGATTGGCGTTGATAAAACAATTGGTAAAGTTGCAGGTATGTATGTTGTTTTGACAAAAAACAACGGACCTTATTTCTTTGCTGATACTACTATTAATCAAAATCCTTCAGCTGAAGACTTGGTAGATATAGCGCTATTAACGCATAATGCTGTAAAGGAATTCAATATCGAACCAAGGATTGCAATGTTAAGTTATTCTAATTTCGGATCTGTTGACGGAGGTAATCCAGAGGTCGTAAGGAAAGCGGTTGAAATTTTACACAAGAACCATCCTGAAATCATTGTTGATGGTGATGTTCAAGCAAATTTCGCTATAAATCCTAAATTATTAAACGAACAATTCCCATTCTCAAAATTAGGCGATAAAGGAGCGAATACTTTAGTATTCCCTGATCTTTCATCTGGGAACATTTCTTACAAATTGTTGCAAGAAATGGGTGAGCTTGAAGTTATCGGACCTGTTTTATTAGGAATGAATAAATCTGTTCACATCATGCAATTAGGTGCGAGCGTTCGTGAAATCGTAAACATGACTTCTTTAGCAGTTGTGGATGCACAAGTAAAACAAAATAAGTAATGATTCATCATATTAAAGGGAGGTTAACTGAAAAATCACCTACTCATGCAGTTATTGAGGCTGGCGGCGTTGGATATTTTTTAAATATTTCATTGGTTACTTTTTCCAAAATATCAAACAACGAAAACTGTACGCTTTACACGCATTTATCCATCAAAGAAGATGCACATACATTGTATGGTTTTGCTGAAAAAAGTGAACGTGAAATCTTCCGGAAATTAATATCAGTTAGCGGCGTTGGAGCGAGCACTGCTAGAGTTATGCTGTCTAGCTTAAGTTCCGATGAAATCACGGCTGCGATTGTTACTGGTGATGTTGACACCTTAAAGAGTATTAAAGGTATTGGGGCTAAATCTGCACAAAGAATTATTGTTGATTTAAAGGATAAATTAGGGAAGATTGAAGGTCTTGAGCAAAATATTTTAACATTTTCTAACAATAGCGCACGAGATGAGTCGTTATCTGCTCTATTGGCATTAGGATTTACCAAAAACTCGGTGGATAAAGTATTAAATAACGTTTTAAAAGCTCAACCAGACTTAGGTGTTGAAGGATTAATTAAAGAAGCATTGAAAAATCTTTAACTTGAATTTAAAAATTAACATTAATAAATATATCCTCGCTCTTTCGATAGTATTTTGCAATCTATTAAGTTTTGCTCAATCTCCCGATTCGTTAAAACTTCCTTTTAATTTAGGAAAGGATGACAATGCACCTTCTATCGATTTAAAAGATCCTAGTAACGTTGAAACTAAAGTTGTTTACGATCCTGTTACCAATCAATACAAAATTGTTGAAACCATAGGTGACAATGAATACCGCCCTTCAGATAATCAAGATTTTGATGATTTCTGGGAAAATCAAAACAAACAAGCCGAAAAAGAATACTGGAATCAAAAAAAAAAAGAAAACTCTGGTGGCTCGTCTGATAACGGAATTTTGGATAATGTTAGAATTCCTGGAGACGCATTTGAATCTATTTTTGGAAGTAATAAAATAGAAATAAAACCTCAGGGATCTGCTGAATTAATTTTTGGTGTTACCTCTACTAAAACCGAAAACCCAATTATTAGAGTTCAAAGCCAACGAGTAACCAGTTTTGATTTTGATGAAAAAATTCAATTAAACGTTACAGGGAAAATTGGAGATAAATTACAATTGGGAACAAGTTATAATACCGAAGCCTCATTCGATTTTGAAAACCAAATGAAATTACAATTTGGAGGAAAAGAGGATCAGATTATCAAAAATATTGAATTAGGTAACGTAAGCATGCCACTTAACTCTTCCCTTATACAAGGAAGTCAGAGTTTATTTGGAATTAAAACAGAGTTGCAATTTGGTAAGCTAAGGGTTGCTACCGTTTTATCTCAACAAAAATCAGAATCGAAAACCATCGAATTAAGCGGCGGAGTTCAAACAAAAGAAGTTTTTATTAAAGCTGATGAATACGAAGACAATCGTCACTTTTTCCTTTCTCAATATTTTGTAGATAATTACAACAGTGGACTATCAAATCCGCCAATCATCAACTCGGCTGTAAATATTACAAAAGTTGAAGTCTGGGTAACCAATGTCGGAATTAGTGCGAACACTGGAGCTAGAAATGTTATTGGATTTATGGATTTAGGTGAACGAACTACTTATGACCCAACTATAACGCCCACTTTAAGTCAAGTTTATCCTGATAATTTGAGCAATAGTTTATACCCAGGACTTATTAGCAATCAAGACGTAAGACAATACACTGCTGCATCTGGAGAATTAATTAGAACAGATGGTGATTATAAGTACTCAGCGGGATTACACTTTAATAAAATTGAAAATGCTCGAAAATTAAATGCTGCTGAATATTTTATACACCCTCAATTAGGGTATATTTCTTTGAATAGAAAAATGGAAGATGATGAAGTTTTAGCAATTGCTTTCCAATATACAGTTAGAGGAAGTGATGATGTTTTTCAAGTTGGGGAATTTTCGGATGAAGTTCCAGACGTGCAATCATCAATATACCTTAAATTACTAAAGTCAACACAGGTAAACAATGTTAACATTCCGCTTTGGGATTTAATGATGAAAAACGTTTATTCGTTAGGCACTTACGGAGTTGATGCCAGTACTTTAGAAATTGACATTCGCTACCGTGATCCGTCTACGAATAACGACATAAATTATTTCAACGCTTCAACAGCAAACATCAACGTAAAAAATAAAAGATGGTTAGAAATTTTAGATTTAGATCGACTTGATCAAATGCAAAATTTACAACCAGATGGTAAATATGACATCATTGACGGCCAAACTATTCGAATTCAAAATGGTAAAATTTACTTCCCAGTTCTTCAGCCTTTCGGAAAAAAACTAAGAGAAGAAATAAATGATAACGCATTAGCAGATCAATATGCTTTTGATTCATTATACCACGTAAGTAAATTCAGGGCAAAAAATGAATTCCCAACCAATAATAGATTTCAAATTTATGCTCAATATTCTTCAAAAAGTTCTGTAATTAATCTGAACTCTTTCAGTATTCCAAAGGGAGCAGTAACTGTTACAGCTGGTGGAAGAAAATTAACAGAAGGTGCTGATTTCAGAGTGGATTATAACATGGGACAAGTAACCATATTGGATCAATCAATCTTAAATTCAAATACACCTATTAGAGTTAATGTTGAAAGTAACTCGATGTTTAGCATCATGAGTAAAACATTATTCGGAACTCATTTAGATTACGAAATCAATAAAGACTTTCACGTTGGTGCTACGTTTATGAATTTGACAGAACGTCCGCTTACCCAAAAAGTGAATCAAGGTGAAGAACCAATTAAAAATACAATGTGGGGTGTGAATTCTGATTACAAAACCGAATCGGAATACTTAACCAAATTGGTGGATAAAATTCCATTTATTAACACCAAAGCAAAATCATCTATTGAAGTAAAAGGTGAATTTGCACAACTTATCCCTGGATCTCCAAACGCCATTGAAAACGGTGGTGAAGCGGTTTCTTTTATTGATGATTTTGAAGCTGGTCAAACTGGAATCGATATTCGAAATAGAATTGCTTGGACACTTGCTTCAACTCCACAAGAAAATACAGAGTGGCCAGAAGGTGACTCGATTGACAATGTCGTTTACGGATTTAACAGGGCAAAATTTGCATGGTATAATATTGATCCTATTTTTGGTGACGATAACGGTGCAAACACACCTAGTCATATCGCGGGGAATGATGCTATCCAAGAAAACTTATTTCAAAGGGTAGTTCTTCAAAGCGAAATTTATCCTCAAAAAAGTTTAGCAGTAGGTCAACCACCAACGCTTCAAACATTAGATTTGGCATTCTTTCCCAGTGAAAGAGGCCCATATAATTACGACACCTCTGGTACTCCTGGAATTTCTCAAGGAATTGATAAAACAACAGGTGAATTATTTAGTCCCGAAACTCGTTGGGGTGGGATTATGCGTAAAATCGACTACGTTGATTTTGCGAGTCAAAATATTGAATTTATAGAGTTTTGGGTTATGGATCCCTTCTCTGATGAATACCCGTCTTCAATTTCAGATAAGGATGCTTTTAACGGAACTAATGATGGTGGAGATATGTATATTCAAATTGGAAATATATCAGAGGATATTTTAAGAGATGGTAGAAAAGCATTTGAAAACGGTTTACCTACACCGAATGACCCAAACGTTGATGTTGATACAACCAGTTGGGGATTTGTCTCTAATCGAATTAACCTTGTAAATGCATTTGATAACGACGCTAGTGCTCGTGAGCAGCAAGATGTAGGTTTTGACGGAATGGGTGACAGAGATGAATTTAAATTATTTAGTAGCTACATCGATTATTTTGATGGAACGCTACCTGGTAATATTGGAGTTGATCCTGCGGCTGATAATTACGAATATTTCAGAAGTACTGATTTAGATAGCCGAAAAGCAAACATTATTGAACGATACAAAAACTTCAACGGTACAGACGGTAATTCACCAACACAGGAAAGTACAGGATTGGATTACGTAAGTACAGCGACAACACTCCCCGATATTGAGGATTTAAATAGAGATAACACACTAAGTGAAGGTGAAAGTTATTATGAATACAAATTGAGTATGCGTCCTGAGGATCTTGATGAGGAAGATATTGGAACTAATTACCTAGCGCAAGAAGTAGAGGTTACAGTTTCAGGGTCAAACAAAAAAGTAAAGTGGTACAACTTCCGTATTCCTGTAAAAGACCCTGAAAAAAATATAGTTGGAAACATTGAAGGTTTCCAGTCTATTCGTTTTATTCGATTAATGTTAAAAGGCTGGAAGGCTCCTGTTGTTTTAAGGTTTGGATCACTAGACTTAATAAGAAGTGATTGGCGTAAATATGAAAATGATTTATCGGATGAGAACAGTCTTCCCGGGACAACTCCAACGTTTAATGTCGGAGCAGTAAACCTAGAGGAAGATTCTAAAAAAGAACCTATTCCTTACATGTTACCTCCGAATACACAACGTCAATTTAACTTAGGATCTCAAGCAAATGAAAACGAGCAGGCAATGCAAATTCAAGTTTGTGATCTTGATGGCGGAGATGCAAGGGGAATGTATAAAACTGTAAGTTTAGATTTATTGTCATACAAAAGAATACAAATGGATATTCATGCTGAAAGAATGTCTCAACGTATTGATATTGACAGAGCACTTACAGATATGAATATGTCTGCCTTTATAAGAATGGGGTCCGATTACACAGAAAATTACTACGAATATGAAATCCCATTAACCTTTACTGATACAGAAAGTGATTTACCTGCTGGTGATGAACAAAAAAGAGAAGCAATTTGGGACGGCGCCAATCGCATGGATTTTGATTACGAAGTTGTGTTTGCAGGATTAAAAGCGAAAAGAAATGAACTATCTGCATCAAATGTTGATCGATTTTCAATTGCCGACGGTGATAATATAGCCTACGTGAAAGGTTCTCCAAGTATGGCTAATATTACCTCTATGATGATTGGGGTTCGAAATAACAATGAATCAGGAGACACCAGATGTGCCGAGGTTTGGGTAAATGAATTAAGACTTTCTGGTTTTGACAAAACGGGTGGTTGGGCATCAACAGCTAGTGTTAATATGAAATTAGCCGATTTAGGTAACATATCTTTAGCGGGTGGATACAGCACACCAGGTTGGGGAGCTATTGACCAGAAAGTAAGTGAACGACAAAGAGAAACTGTTCGCAATATTGATGCTACAGGGAACTTTCAAGCAGGCAAATTTTTTCCTGAAAATTATGGAATTTCTCTTCCTGTTTACATGAGTTACAATCAAATAAGAAAAGACCAAAAATATAATCCATTAGATACTGATATTCAAATAAAGAATTTAGATAATGGTGATTATAAATCTTACTTAAACAAGGTTACTCCCGAGAAACAAACCAGTAAAAGTTTAAACTTCTCTAACGTTAAAAAAATTAAAAAGGGATCGAAGAAAAAGCACTTTTACGACGTTTCAAATCTAGATGCAACATTTTCCTACAGCGAAAACAAAAAACAAGATATAAATACGGAAATTGATCTTGTTCAAAATTATAACGGTGGGTTAAACTACAACTTTACACACCGCCCAAAATCAATTAAACCATTTAAGAAAACACCATTTATTGTTTCAATAGAAAAAAAGCATCTTGCCAAAATTGCAGCAGAAACAAAACAATTACAGGATTCATTAAAAGCTTTACGCTCGATTAAAAATTCTGCAAAAGCAACCAAATTGATTCAAACTCAAATCTCTGATCTTAAAAAAGATAAAGTTGATTATCGTAAAAAAATGACCAAGTTAAAGCGGTCGAAATACCTTACTCTTTATCGTGATTTCAACTTTCAATATGTTCCAAAACAAGTAGGAATTAAAACCAACATGTCAAGAATGTTTAGCGAACGAAAAATAAGAAACGTTTCAAGCGCTGATCTTCTAATTACTCCTACATACAATAAAAACTGGTATTTTAATAGAGACTATACCATGAAATGGGATTTAACGAAAACCTTAAAGCTATCTTATAACGCTAGTAATAAAGCTATTATTGATGAACCTTTTGGAGTTATTGATGAGCAATCTGAAAAGGATTCAATTTGGGGAAATATTCAAACATTGGGTCGGAATACTTTATACACTCAAAATTTCAATGCTAATTATCGAATCCCAATCAATAAATTCCCATTAACTAGTTGGATCACTTCAAATGCTAAATACACTGGTAAATTAGACTGGCAAGCTACTAACCCTGCTTTTGTAGATTCAATTGGGCATAGCGTATCCAATAATAACACAAAACAAATAAGCGCTCAATTAAACTTTGTTAGTTTATATAACAAATCCGATTACCTTAAAAAATTAAACAGAAAACGAAAACCAAAGAAAAAAGCAACTATTGATTCAACCAAAACCAGAAAAGTAAACATCACATCCAAAGATATAATTGAATCAAGCATAAGAGCTTTAATGATGGTTAGGAACGCATCCATTAACTACAATGAAAACAAAGGTACATTCCTTCCAGGCTTTATGGGAGAAACACAAATTATGGGAATGGATGTTAGTCGTCAAATGGCACCAGGGTATAAATTCGCATTTGGATCTCAAGCTGATATATTGGAAAAAGGAATTGATAACAATTGGTTTAACACCAACAGTCATCTTATTTCACAACAGGTCGCAAAAACGAATAAGCAAACTTTAAATACAAGAGCTACCTTAGAACCATTCAAACAATTTAGAGTAAACCTTACCGGAACACGTAGTTTAACTTCAAATGATAATTTCTTTTACCAAATAGACAATTCAACAACAAAAGGATATACTGAAAACTCAAGACAGAAAATTCAAGAATTCTCCATCTCATCAAACACCTTTAGAACTGCATTTACTAAAAACACTCGTCATAAAGGATCAGGCGCTTACAAGCAAATGTTAAACAACCGAAAAGTAATTGCAGATCGTTTAGCTGCTCAAAATATTAACTGGAGTGGATTAACAAGTTCTTCAACCTCATTTCCTGAAGGGTATAGCCAAAAACAAGAGGAAGTACTCCTCTACTCTTTTCTTTCTGCCTACCAAGGTAAAAACGCTGCAAACATCAAATTACCTAACCTTAGCAATCCAAGCTCTACGAGCGGTTTCTTTCCATCTATTCCAATACCAGACTGGAGGTTTACGTATAATGGACTTAAAAACGTAGAATTCTTTAAAAAGCATTTTAAATCTATTGCTTTATCTCATAGCTATAAAAGTACGTTGAGTATGAATAGTGTACGAAACGATTTAACATTTGATGGAACGGGTCAACTAACTGATTTAGGAGACTTTGAATCAAACATCGATTATACGCAATTCAAAATTTCGATAACTGAATCTTTTAGCCCACTAGTAAAAGTAGATATGAAATTTAAAAACTCGATTCTTGCAAAAGTAGAGGTTAAAAAAGCAAGAACTGTAGGATTATCAATTGGTGGGTCTTCAGTGACAGAAAACAATACATGGGACTTCGTAGTTGGAGGTGGTTATACCATTAAAGATTTGGTCATTCCAAATGTTGAAATTAAAGGTCGAAAATTAAAATCAGATTTAAACTTAAGATTGGATGTTTCATTAAAAAGTACAAGTCTAACTTTACTTCAAATAGACGAATCAGGACAAACTTTAAGTGGAGGTTTAGTCACCTCAATAAAAGTATCAGGAGATTATAAAGTAAGTGAAAAAGTAACAGCAAGAGCTTTCTACGACCAAACAATCAATAACCCATACATCGAAAGCTCATTCCCGAGTTCAACGTCTAAAGGTGGAATAAGTATTCGGTTTACGTTGTAACTATATATTGTTGCAAGTTTAATGCTCTCACATTTATACTTTTTATTACCACCAAACAAAATTTCAATCATTTTAATTATGATAAGAAAGTTAATTTAGTTTTTATTACGGTTTGTTCATTTTATTTCAAAAATTCACCCTTCTTTTCATGACTCAAGCATATGATATTTAATTCTAATTATTAGCCTTATCCTCATTACACCTGCAATTTCGAGCAAAAGTATTATGATATTTTACGGGCTATTTTTTCAGATTGTAGAAAACACAATAAGTGAACTCATCGTACTTATTGAAATCATTCAAATATTGAAAATTTTATAACCGCCGTTATTGTAACGATAATTTTAACCGCCAGTGTTATTTTTAACACCTTTAATAATCCTAATAAACAGAAAAAAATTCAGGTAAAAAAAGCGACGAATGAGGAATCATTCGTCGCTTTTAATATAATAGTATTCTAATTACTTCATATCCGAGTAATCAAACTCTGTAACTTCTAAGAACTTAGTTGTCACGCCTGTTGTGATAAAAGTTGGATCCTCCATTAATTTCAAATGAAAAGGGATTGTTGTTTTAATTCCTTCGATGATAAATTCATCTAACGCTCTTTTCATTTTTGCAATAGCTTCTTCTCTTGTTTGAGCAACAGAAATTAACTTTGCAATCATTGAATCGTAGTTAGGAGGGATTGAATAACCTGAATAAACGTGCGTATCTAACCTGATTCCATGTCCACCTGGTGCATGAAAGTTTACAATTTTCCCTGGCGATGGTCTGAAGTTATTTAAAGGGTCTTCAGCGTTGATTCTACACTCAATTGCATGCAATTGAGGTAAGTAGTTCTTCCCTGATATTTTAAACCCAGCAGCAACTTTAATTTGCTCTCTTATTAAATCAAATCCAACAACTTCTTCGGTAACACAGTGCTCAACTTGAATACGTGTGTTCATTTCCATGAAAAAGAAGTTTCTGTGCTTATCCACTAAGAATTCTACTGTACCAGCACCTTCGTACTTAACAGCCTTAGAAGCCTTAATTGCTGCTTCACCCATTTTCTCTCTTAACTTCTTTGTCATGAAAGGAGATGGTACTTCTTCAACTAATTTTTGGTGACGTCTTTGAACAGAGCAATCTCTTTCTGATAGGTGACATGCATTTCCTGTTTGATCTCCAATAATTTGAATTTCAATGTGGCGAGGCTCTTCAATGAACTTCTCCATATACATGTCATCATTTCCAAATGAAGCTGCTGATTCACGCTTAGCGCTATCTAACAACTCTTCCAATTGATCTTCAGAAGGAATCATTCTCATTCCTTTACCTCCACCACCAGCAGAAGCTTTAACCATTACTGGATAACCAATCTTTTTTGCTGTTTTCTTCGCATCAGCTAAATCCGTTATCAATCCTTTAGAACCAGGCACACAAGGTACACCCGCTTTTTCCATTGTGATTTTAGCTTGGGCTTTATTTCCCATTCCATCAATTTGATCAGGAGTAGCACCAATAAACTTGATACCATTTTCTGCACAAATTCCTGAGAACTTTGAATTTTCAGAAAGGAATCCATATCCTGGGTGGATTGCATCAGCATTAGTAATTTCTGCTGCTGATATAATTCTTGGAATATCTAAATAAGATTCTTTTGATGGAGGTGGTCCTATACAGATTGCCTCATCTGCAAATCTTACATGTAAACTATCTTTATCTGCTGTAGAGTATACAGCAACCGTTTTAACTCCCATCTCCTTACAAGTACGAATAATACGTAAAGCGATTTCACCACGGTTGGCAATTAATATTTTCTTAAACATAATCAGATTTTTAGGCTGAATCCTTAGACTCCGCTCAGGGTTGACAAATGATTTTTTAAACAAATAATTTAATCAGTCCTTTTGATTAGCTAGGGTCTACTAAGAATAATAGTTGATCATATTCAACTGGAGTTGAATCGTCAACAAAAATCTTAACAACTTTACCTGTAACCTCTGCTTCGATTTCGTTAAATAACTTCATCGCTTCAATGATACAAATAACATCTCCTGTTTTAATCTCAGAACCAACCTCAACAAAGTTTTTCTTATCTGGAGAAGGGCGACGGTAAAAAGTACCAATCATTGGAGATTTAACTTCGATGTATTTTGAAGTATCATCAACAGTTTCTGCAGCTTCAACAACAGGCGCAGGTGCTGCAGTAACTGGAGCAGCCTCAATTGGATTTGCAATTGGAGCAGCTTGCATTTGCTGTGGCATCATTTGTTGTACAGGAACTTGAAGAAGTTGTGCTTCACCACCTTTTCCTTTTTTACCACCATCATTTTTAATGGTTAATTTAACTTCTTTAGTTTCTAAGTTAACCTCGCTAACACCAGACTTTGAAACGAACTTAATTAAGTCTTGAATTTCATTTACTTTCATAACAAAAAGATTTTTCGTTCTTAAAATTTTTATGAGTTATATGCCCATTTTAAATAAATAGATCCCCATGTGAATCCACCACCAAAAGCAGCTAATATTAAATTATCCCCTTTTTTTAATTTCTTTTCCCAATCCCATAAACAAAGTGGTAATGTTCCAGCAGTAGTGTTACCATACTTTTGTATGTTAATCATTACTTTTTCTTTAGGAATACCAACTCTTGCTCTTGTTGCCTCAATGATTCTTAAGTTCGCTTGATGCGGAACCAACCAATCAACATCTTCACCAGTTAAATTATTACGCTTTAAAATTTCAGCTGAAACATCAGCCATATTTGTAACCGCAAATTTAAATACTGACTTACCTTCTTGGTAAACAAAATGTTCTTTGTTTTTAAGCGTTTCTAGACTAGCAGGTTTGTGTGAGCCACCAGCTTTAATGTTTAAGAATTCTCTTCCAGAACCATCACTTTTTAAAACAGAATCAACAATTCCAACTTCTTCTTCAGTAGGCTCTAATAAAACACCTCCTGCACCATCTCCAAAGATAATACACGTTGTTCTATCTTCATAATCAATTATGCTCGACATTTTATCGGCACCAACGATTACAACTTTTTTGTAAGCTCCACTTTCGATAAATCTTTGTCCTGTAACTAAAGCGTATAAAAACCCTGAACAAGCAGCGCTTAAATCATAACCCCATGCCTTTGATGCACCTACTTTATCACAAATAATGTTTGCGGTAGATGGGAAAGGCATATCAGGTGTAACAGTTGCTACCAGGACTAAGTCTATTTCCTCAGGAGATATCCCTCTTTTCTCACAAATTTGCTTAACTACTTCAGCCCCCATGTCAGAGGTTGCTTTTCCTTCACCTTTAAGGACTCTTCGTTCCTTTATACCAGTTCGGGTTGTGATCCACTCATCGGTAGTATCAACAATTTTTTCTAACTCTGCATTGGTCATTACATACTCTGGTAAGTAACCTCCAACACAAGTTATTGCAGCGTTTATAGTACTCATATTACTTAAAAGCTTCTTTTATCCTGTTAGACAGTTTTGCTTTCGCAATTTCTGCCGCTAATTTAATCATATTCTTAATTGCAACGTCATTTGAGATACCATGACCAACTACAACATTGGAATTAATCCCCAATATAGGGCTTCCTCCATATATCTCATAGTTAAACCTGCTAAAATAATCATCTAGCACACCTCTTTTTTTCATCAAATGATAAAAAGCTTCGGCCTCCTTAATGACTACATTACCTGTAAAACCGTCGCACACAACAACATCACAGCCGTCATTAAAAACATCTCTTCCTTCAATATTACCAACAAAATTAAAATCTTTCGAATCTTTCATTAAGTTATAAGTTGCTTGTGAAAGTAAGTTCCCCTTTTCAGGTTCCTCTCCAATATTTAGCAAGCTAACTCGTGGCGTTTCGATTCCAAGAACGTGTTTGGCATATAATGACCCAACAATACCAAATTGATATAAAACGTCAGGTTTACAATCAGCATTTACACCAACATCTAATATAAGATTTACACCTCCATTTTCCTTCGGTAAAACCGAAGCAATAGAAGGCCGAATAATCCCTGGAATTGTTTGAACAGTATACATTGAACCAATCATCATAGCTCCCGTGTTACCAGCCCCAGCAAAACCCTGGATTTCTCCATTAGATAAAAGCTGAAAGCCCAAACCAATAGATGATTTAGGCTTCTTCTTAAATGCTTTGATAGGGTGTTCACCCATACCGATGAATTCAGTAGTATGAACAATAGAAAATGACCTCTTACTGGCACCTTTATCTTCCAGAACAGGAAGAATTTTGGTTTCGTCGCCTATAAGAACTAATTCTACGTTATGTAACTCCTTTTGTGCTAAAATTGCACCTTCGGTAGTCGTTTTTGGGCCGAAATCGCCACCCATAATATCTATACCAATTCTCATCTACTAGTTTATAGTTTTACAGAACTATAAATTGTTAGGATGCTTCTTTTTCCATTACAACTTGACCCTTGTAATAAAGTTTTCCTTCATGCCAGTGAGCCCTATGATACAAATGAGTTTCTCCAGTAGTTGGACATATAGCCACTTGTGGAGCAGAAGCCTTGTAATGAGTTCTTCTTTTATCTCTTCTTGTTTTACTAATCTTTCGTTTAGGATGCGCCATTTTATGTATACTTTAATTAAATTCTTATTTTAAGTTTTTTAACGCCGACCACCTCGGGTCGATGTCATCTTTGTCGTTATCTTTTTTATTATCCTGATTTAGCATTGATAAAATTGCTTCATCACAACCTTTATCCTTATCATCTTCAGAATGTATTCTTCTAGTTGGTAAACTCAAGCTTATGCTTTCATATAAATAATGTTTAATATTAAATTCAATATCATTCTCACCAAGTATTAACAAGCCTTCGTCTTCATTGTCTTCAGTTCCAACTTTCACAATCAGTGACTCCGTAAAGCTCACTGGTAATGTAACGTCCTCACTACAACGATCACAAGGTACTGCAACCTTTCCTTCAAAATTTAGTTCCATTTGGCTTAAACGTTCTGATTTCCTCAAAACGGCACCAACAATCACCTCCCCCCCTTGAATTTCAGCGTACTCTAATTCGTTAAAGAACGCATCGTCAACTAAAAAATTATAGTTGTATTCACCTAACTCAAGTGCCTCGAAACCGATTACAAATTTATCAAATTCCATTTGTCCAAAAATTAAGAGCCTACAAAGTTACAACATAAAGTTTTATCAAAGCAGAACTTTATGATTTTATTCTTCATTCGGTGTTTCGTTCGTAATATCTTTCGGTCCCTCTTTTGGTATTTCCTTCACTATTTCAGTAGATTTCACTTCAGGGTCAAGATCAACTTTAGCTTCTTGTTCAACTGCTGGTTTAGGTCTAGGTGTCGGTCTTGGAGTATCCCTTCTTGGCTCTCTTCTTGGCTTTCTTGTATCACTTGAAGGTCTGCCTTTTTTAAAGGGCTCCTTTACTTTACCCGGTTTTAAAGCATTTGCTAACAAACCTTTATTCATTCGTCGGTTTTTACAAATATCAATCGCTGCGTAAACCGCTTGTCTCATCGATGCAGCATCTGCTTTGTCTTCCCCAGCAATATCATAACCAGTCCCGTGATCAGGAGATGTTCTTACAAATGAAAGTCCAGCTGTAAAATTCACTCCTTCTCCAAAACTTAACGCTTTAAAAGGAATTAAACCTTGATCATGATACATTGCTAAAACACCATCGTATTTTAAATATTGAGCTGACCCGAAAAATCCATCAGCAGGAAATGGTCCGTGAGCAAAAACGCCATTATCCCCAGCCTTTTTAACGGCTCCATTAATAACTTCTTGCTCTTCAGCACCAAGTAAACCATTATCACCGGCATGAGGGTTTAAACCAAGCACAGCAATTTTTGGTTTAGAAATACTAAAATCCATTTTCAATGAATTGCTCATTACTTTTAATTTCTTCAGTATACTCTCTTCAGAAATTGCCGAGGCTACCTCTTTTAATGGAATATGCCCTGTTACGACTCCTACTTTTAATTTTTCGGAAATCATAAACATTAACCCTTTCGTATCGCCATCTTTTTGTCCTAAAAACTCTGTATGACCAGGAAAGTCGAAGTTATCGCTTTGAATATTTTTTTTATTTATTGGTGCAGTAACAATAGCATCTATTTTTCCATCCATTAAATCGTTAACGGCAATATCCAAAGATTGGAACGCCGCCTTTCCAGAAGCAAATGTACCTTCACCAATGTTTAAATCTACTTTATCGTCACAACATTCAATTAGATTCACTTTATTATCTCTGGAATCTTCAGCTTTGTTGACTACAAAAAATGAAAATTCATCCATTTTAAGATTTTTTTTATGCTCGTTGCTATACTTCTTTGATCCATATATAACTGGCGTACAAAGGTCAAGCATTCCACTATCTGAGAATGCCTTTAAAATCACTTCGTAACCAACTCCGTTAACATCACCTTGAGTGATTCCTATTTTTATCTTATCTAATTTATCGCTCATGTCTCGTCTTAATTCAAGTCAAATTTATCCTTTAAAAATTGATACAGCAACCTTACGCCAAATCCTGTCCCTCCTTTTTTATGATAATCCTTATCCGAAGGAATAAAAGCAGGTCCTGCAATATCCAAATGAATCCATGGGTAATCAACAAAATTTTTCAAGAAAAACCCTGCACAAACCGCTTGCCCTTCCCCTGATCCTAAGTTATTTAAATCGGCAATGTTACTTTTTAATGTATCCTCAAACTCTTCCCACATTGGTAGCTCAATTATTCTTTCGAATGTAGTTTCACTTGATTTTTTTAGCTGATNAATGTTTTTATCACTTGTNCCCATAACAACAGCNCCATTGTGACCCGTTAATCTAAATGCCGACCCTGTTAAAGTAGCTACATCGATTACTAATTCAGGATTGAACTTTTTAGCAAAACTTAACGCATCAGCCAAAACAAGTCGCCCTTCAGCATCTGTGTTTAAAACCTCAACCGTCTTTCCGCTATGCATTGTGATAACATCACCAGGAACTAATTCATTTCCATTTATTCTGTTTTCTGTAATTGGCGTTAAAACAATTACATGAANTGGTAATTTATTTTTTGCNATTGCTTTTATTGTTGCTACTACAGTAGCCGAACCGCCCATATCAGCCTTCATGTCTGTCATGAAGTTTCCTGTTTTAATATTAATTCCTCCTGTATCAAACAGGATACCTTTTCCAATTAAAACTATTGGCTTATCGTTGTTATATCCTTTTGGTTTCCACTCTAATTTAGCTAGAGCAGGCTCTTCATTGGAACCTTTATTTACGCCTAATATCCCACCCATATTTAGGGATTCTAATTTAGATTTTCTAAATACGTCTACCTCAACTCCAATTTTGGNTAATTGATTTATTTGAGAAAGATAATTATCTGTAGTTAGTTGATTAACGGGCTCATTCACCCAGTCACGAGCAGAATTAACGCTTTCGATAACGTTTTCTAGTTGTGCTAAATCTGTTGCTTTAATTTCAGTTGAAACAACATTTATCGAAGCAGAATCTGAATTATAATCAGACTTATATTTTGAAAACGAATANTCGTTTAATAACNCACCTTCTAAAAATGCAATGGTTTTGGTTTTAGATACATCTAAACAAAGTAAATCGAAATCACCTTGTAAATTTAAATTCGCTGCCGTTTTTCTAAAAAATTCAATTGCCTTCTTTTTAGAAGAGATAATTACTTTACGAGTGTCATAATTTCCAAACTCAACTACATCATTAGATGAAGATTCATTTTTCAAAAACTGGAATTCTTCTTTAGTGCATCTTGATTTTAAACTTTTAATATCACTATACAAAAAGATTTTACCGGCACTTTTATTCTCCTTTTTTGAAACAATAATCTCCATATTCTTCATTTTTTAATGAAATTACCAAACTATTCCCAAAAAGCTTCATTTGAATTACATAACTTAGAAACTAAATTTTTAAAACGACCGTTGTTCCCTGTAAATTCATGAGGATTTTTATTTCCATATTATTGATGTTTACTGTTTTAAAGGTTTCGGCCACGCACAATCGAGCTGGGGAAATATCGTACAAACAAATTGGAATTAATCAGTTTGAAATTACCCTAACAACCTATACTCGAATTGAGACAGAGGCCGATCGTCCTTTTTTAACGATTTCTTGGGGAGACGGGGCTGTAGATTCTTTGTTAAGATCTCCTGGATTTCCTCAATTTATCTCTACCGATATTAATAAAAATCAATACACAAGTATTCATACTTATCCCGGCCCTGGAACTTATACTGTTAGTTTAGAAGATCCCAACAGAAACAATGGGATAATCAATATCCCCAACTCAGTTAGTGTCCCTTTTTACATCGAATCGCAAATTATAATTAACCCTTTTTTAGGGGCCAATGGCTCTCCTGTTCTTTTAAACCCTCCTATTGATGAAGCTTGCGTTGATGCTATATATCAACATAACCCATCAGCATTTGATGAGGACGGAGATAGTTTAGCTTACTCATTAGTTAACCCAAGAGGTGAAAGTGGACTAATTGTACCTGGATATGAATTCCCTGCTGATTTAACAATTAATCACACAACGGGAACAGTTACATGGGATAAACCAACGTTTGAAGGTGAGTTTAATTTCGCTATTCTTATCAATGAGTATAGAGGTGGTTTTTTAATTGGATCAATGGTTCGAGATATGCAAATAAGCGTAAAAAGCTGTAACAATCAACCACCTATTTTGAATCCTATTAAAGATCTTTGTGTGGTTGCAGGAACGACTATTAAGCTAACTATAAAAGCCAAAGACCCGGATTCATTGGATGTTATTACTTTAACAGCAACCGGGGGACCTTTAAGTGAGGTTGAAGGTGATTTGGCAACTTTTGACAACAGTAGCATTGGTATCGATTCGGTATCTGGAGAATTTGAATGGATAACAGGTTGTTCTCATGTAAGACAAAACCCTTATCCGGTTTATTTCAAAGCTCAAGATAATGATGAAGTTGTTCAACTTATAGATATCCAAACTTTAAACATCAAAATTTTAGGCCCAAAAACAGAAGAAGTTTCAACAGAGGCAATTGTTGATGGTATAGATGTAAATTGGAAAAGAAACATTTGCACCGAAGTTAGTGGATATAAAGTTTACCGAAAAATAAACTCGACTAGCTTAATACCAGACTCTTGTGTTACAGGAATGCCAAGTGAAACTGATTACCAATTAATAACCACTATCTCAGGTAGAAACTCAACTAACTTTTTTGATCAAAACTTAATTGAAGGTAATCTTTACTGTTACAGAATCGTTGCTTGTTTCCCTGATGGAGCAGAAAGTATTGTTAGCGATGAGGCGTGTAGCCAAACTATTGAAATCAGTCCAATTCCGTTAAATGTTGATGTTATTACAACAACCGAAAATGCCGGAGAGATTTTTATTCGATGGAAAAACCCAGTTAATATTGACAGCCTGAATACTTCAGGAAACTTGTTTTACAAACTCTATGAAGTCATCAATGGTATCCCTTCTTTAATTTATATAGGAAATGATTTATCGGATACAACATTTTCTCATATAAGCATCAATACTACTATTCAGCATAATTACCTCATAACTCTTGTAGAAGAAATAACTGGACAAGAAAATGAACTTTCATCCTCTGAAACAGCCTCATCGGTATTTCTTACAGCAGTACCAGCAGACCAAACGGTGGAACTTTCATGGAATTACTTAACGCCTTGGCAAAACGATACTGCACTGATTTTAAAGGCGCAATTGGGTGTTTGGGAGGTTATCGACACCGTCTTCAACAACTCGTACTCTGACAAAAACCTTACAAACGGAACTGAATACTGCTATAAAGTTATGACGATAGGTGGTTATGAAAACTACGATTCTATACTTTTAAATAATTCACAACAAGTATGTGAAACACCTGAGGATATTATCCCTCCTTGTGTTCCAACCGTATTCTCGCAGTCAGATTGCGATACAGATGAAAATCGCTTCTACTGGTTAGGCGANACATCAGACTGTAATGCCGATTTATCAAGCATTACAATTTACTTTAAAAGATTTCCAGAAGATGATTATAATATATTAGCTGAAATCACAGCACCTTGGACAGACACCTCTTTTATTCATAATGGACGGTTTGAGGTAGCGGGATGTTATAAATTCATGGCTACAGATTCGGTAGGGAATCAATCAGAAGACAATGAAGAAATTTGCTTTGACAACTGTCCTTATTATTCTTTACCCAATATTTTCACTCCAAACGATGATGGAGTAAATGAAATACTAACTCCGTTTCCTTACAAATATGTAAAAGAAATTAATTTAAAAATTTATAATCGTTGGGGAAGACAGGTGTTTAAAACAAATGAATTGGATATTAATTGGGATGGTAAACATCAATTAACAAAACTCAACTGTAGTAGTGGAGTTTACTATTACAGTTGTATCCTCAGTGAAAATCGATTAGAAAGTGTGCAGGATAGAACTATAAATGGATTTATTCATTTAGCGCGTTAAAATACAGGGATCCGCATAAAAAAGCGTTTTAACAGCGGTATGAGCTGCTATTATTTCTGCAAATAAGTATTCTCAAAAAAAATTCAAATTTAAACACAAAAAATCCCGCTTCTTAGGGGCGGGATTTAAACTTTATCTGTACACAGCAGATTAATTAACCAAAACTAAACCTATAAATAACTATGAAAAAATGTGTGTCTTTTTCATAAAAGAACTTATTTGTATNCATTAACGCACATAATTGTATTTTTGTATTTGTATTAACTTCTTTTAACAAATGAGTGATAACTTAAGCCACAATGTTTCAATTCAACTTGAAAAAGTTTTTAAATCATTTTTTAATAACGAAGCACTTGCTATCTCTAAAACAACCACTACAGAAGATATAGAAAGTTGGGATTCCCTAAATCATATGAGCTTAATTGCAGAAATTGAAAAAGAATTTGAAATTACATTTGACTTTTATGAAGTAATGGACTTTGAAAATGTAGGAGAACTCATTAAAAGTATAACCAATAAAAAAGCAAATTAAATACTAGCACTTCTTTCCTTAACTTTGAATACTTGGAATGGTTTGTCTACATAATATTATTTGCAATTGGTCTTACAGCTTTTTATAAGTCCAACTTTTCTCCAAAAGATGTTTTAACCTGTATTTCTTTAGCATTTATATGCATGATGAGTCCAGTTGCTGGACTTGTATTAATCACGCTAACATTTATTACTTATTACTGTCAGTTTTCAAAACGAAAAGCTTGGCTGGGTATATCGCTACAATTAGGCGTTCTAATACTGGCTAATTACTTTTTAGAAAACATACTTCTTTTCAAACTAGGTTTATCTTATTATGGATTACAAAACATTGGAGTTTTATTACTTTCCGTACGAAGTAAACCGCAGGGTTTTAAATTTAGAGACCTACTTTTTGGAAATGCTTTTTTCGCAAAATTCATATCAGGTCCGATTTTATTACCGAAGGAAATTAAAGCCTTAACTCCCGATCAGATCTTAAACTCATCTAACATCTATTATGGAATCAATAGAGTTCTGTTTGGATTGTTTAAAAAATTAGTACTTGCTGATCATTTATCTACAATTAGTAATACCGTATTCGAGCATCCTGAATCCGATTTTAAAGCAATTACAATCATTATTGCTTGCTTTGTTTTTACACTCGAAATGTATTTAAATTTCAGTGCTTACACAGATATTGCTTTAGGTGTCGCAAGGTTATTCAACATAAAACTCAAGGAAAACTTTAAACTACCTATCCGTTCAAAATCAATTTCTGAGTATTGGCGAAAAACACACATCTCATTAATCGACTGGTTTACACAAAACTTCTTTTACTACTTCACTTTCAAGTGGCGAAAGTCACCTGTTAAAGCGGCAGTTTTCGGAATATTCATCACGTTTTTACTTAGTGGTATATGGCACGGAAAACACATAGGATTTGTTATTTGGGGTGGATTAAATGCATTGTATCTAATTATTGAATACTTAGGGAAACGTAAAAACATAAAACTCTCCAATTTCCTAGGTTGGACTTTAACCATATCGTTGGTTAGTTTTGCCAACTTATTTTTTAACGCCAAATACTGGGGGAACTCACTCCACTATTTAAAACAAATTTTTTCCGCAGAGAATTGGAGTTTTATTTGGACCTCGGACGTTATCGCTATTTTAGGTAATGGTGGTTATTTAGAACAACAATTCAGACTATTACTACTCGGTAGTCTAGTACTACTTTTCTTTTTGTTTGAAAAACGCTTAGAATCAATTAGCAGATTGGAAAAAGCTTCAGTCTTTTACATTGTTGTTATCACACTAAGTATTTTCCTATTCGGAAATTTCAACGCTGGAACTGATTTTATTTACATGCAATTTTGAGTTTAGCTGAAAAAAATAAAGCAATCATCAAAAATGAAGCTCAACGCTTAGGTTTTGATTTCGTTGGTTTTTCCAAAGCTGATTTTTTAGAAGAAGACGCTCCAAGATTAGAACAATGGCTGAACAACAATAGCCACGGTGAAATGAAATATATGGAGAAGCATTTCGATAAACGATTAGATCCTCGTTTATTAATTAATGATGCCAAAACAGTTATTTCATTTTTGATTAATTACTATCCTTCCGAAACACAAAACCCAGATAGTTATAAGCTCTCTAAATATGCTTACGGGACAGATTATCATTTAGTAATTCGAAAAAAACTAAACCAACTCCAAGAGTTTATTAATACAGAAATAGGTGCTGTAGCAGGAAGAGGTTTTATTGATTCCGCTCCTATTTTAGAAAGAGCTTGGGCCAAAAAAAGTGGATTAGGTTGGATTGGTAAAAATGGAAACTTGATTAATAAACAATCCGGTAGTTTTTATTTTGTTGCTCAATTAATACTTGATTTGGAATTGCCTGTTGATAATATCACTACTGATCATTGCGGAACTTGTACGGCCTGCATAGATGAATGTCCTACTGATGCAATTACTGAACCGATGGTTGTAGATGGATCAAAGTGTATTTCTTACTTCACAATTGAACTTAAGGACGCTATTCCAAATGACGTAAAAGGAAAGTTTGACGATTGGATGTTTGGTTGTGATATTTGTCAAGATGTTTGCCCTTGGAATAAATTTTCGAGTCCACATAATCAACCGCTCTTTGATCCACATCCTGATTTATTATTCATGACAAAGAAAGATTGGGTAAACATATCTGAAGAAGGTTTTAAAAAGGTTTTTTCGAAAAGTGCCGTTAAGAGAACCAAACTAAAAGGACTGAAACGAAATATAAACTTCTTAAAGTAATTTTGGTGCTTCAAACTTATAAAGAGTGTAAACTAAATTTAATTATTCTGAAAAATTTTGCTTGCTTCAAGCATTTTCACTTTTTAATAATCAATTTCGGATACGCTTTTTAGTTGAAAAATAATTTTTNCTTAAAAGTGATTGGAGAATATTCCAATCACTTTTTTTGTTTTGTGTCCTATTGTTAATAAGCACTATCTTTGAAGAGTTATGGCGAATAAAAAGAAAACCGGAGGAAGTAAGAAAAGAAATTTTGAACCAGCTGCGGTAAGATTTGGAAAAGATACAAGACGAGGTGGAGGGCCGAGAAAAAGATTAGACTCGAAAGAAGCGAATATAGGTGACGGTTCAACCCGTTTAAACAAATACATTGCTCACGCTGGAGTTTGTTCACGTAGAGATGCTGATGAATTAATCACCATTGGTGCTATCACCGTAAATGGTCGTATTATAACAGAAATGGGTTACAAAGTACAACCTACCGATGTTGTTAAATATGAAGGTGACACCCTTTCCCATGGAGACTTATTTTATTTTGCAATTAACAAACCCAAAAACTTTAGTTCAGCAACCGACAATCCGTTAAAAGACCGTACTGTTGGGCGATTATTAGCGAAAGCTTGCAGATATATTTTAACACCTATTGGAAAGTTAGATAGACACTCTACAGGGATTATGATTTTATCGAACGATAATGATTTGTGTTTAAAATTAACAAACCCAAAACATGAATTTCAAAAGATATATCAATTAGAGATTGATAAACCTCTATCTCAAGAAGACTCTGATAAAATTACAGAAGGTTTTAGAATGGCGACTGGAACTTGGGTAAAAGCAGAAGCAGTTTCATATTTAAAAGGTTCTCGTAATAATATTGGAATCGAAATCTTTAATAATAAAGGGAACGCTCTTGAAAAGATATTTGGAGAATTAGGCTACAAAATAATTAAACTAGATCGAGTTTCATTTGCTGGAATAACAAAAAAGAAACTCACAAGAAGTGAATACAGAGAACTATCTGCAACTGAAGTACAACAATTAAAAATGCTTGGATAAAAGCACATCTAAAAAGTAACTAACTCTAATATTGTCGCATTAGGGTTTGTTGTTTTCATATTCGACATTATAGCATTGTTATTTTTAGAGTAAAAGCGAAGTTGTGAATTATATTGCTCTCTTTTTTTGAAAAAATTCTTTTAGTAACCGAGAAGAAGCTTCTTCCATCAACCCCCATTCCGTAACCGTCTTAGGATGCAACATGTTTTCATTAAAGCTCCTAAAACCTCTAGATTCATCAGAAGCTCCTATCACAATACGTTTTAAACGTGTCCAATAACTTGCTCCTGCACACATCGTACAAGGCTCCAATGTTACATACAAAGTGCACTGATCTAAAAACTTACCTCCTAAATAATTTGCAGCCATTGTAAACGCCTGCATTTCTGCATGAGCGGTAACATCATTTAAGGTTTCTGTTAAATTATGAGCTTTAGCAATAATTTGATTATCACAAACAATTACCGCTCCAACAGGCACTTCATCAGCATCAAAAGCTTTTTGCGCTTCTTGAATTGCCAGTTTCATAAAATGATCATCACTAAAAACAGATAAGCTCATAATTCAAAGATAGAACAAGAAAAGAGTCCTTTATATATCTACCGAATTAAAAACTTTAACATTATTCTCTTCCTTATTACTTTTAGCTAGTGAGGAACAAGCGAATTTGTCTACTTTTGTAGGGTAATTTCAATTTACGATTATGTATAGGTCACACAACTGCGGAGAATTAAGATTAGAAAACGTTCATGAACAAATTACATTAAGTGGTTGGGTTCAGAAAGTTAGAAATAAAGGTGGAATGATTTGGGTTGACCTTCGTGATCGATACGGAATTACTCAACTTGCGTTGGAAGATGAGGTTTCTTCGAGAGAAGCAATGGAAACAGCTAAAAAACTAGGTCGTGAATATGTAATCACGGCAACAGGTGAGGTTATCGAGCGATTATCCAAAACCAATAAAATCGAAACAGGTGCAATTGAAATAAAAATTGATACAATTACTGTTTTAAACGAAGCATTAACTCCTCCCTTTACTATTGAAGATGAAACAGATGGTGGTGAAGAGTTAAGAATGAAATATCGTTATTTAGATATTCGAAGAAGTCCAGTTAGAAGAAATCTTGAACTAAGAAACAAAGTTTCGATTGAAACTAGAACGTATTTAGATCAACAAGATTTTCTTGAAGTTGAAACGCCTTATTTAATCAAATCTACTCCTGAAGGAGCTCGTGATTTTGTTGTTCCCTCAAGAATGAACCAAGGTGAATTTTACGCATTACCTCAATCTCCTCAAACATTCAAGCAACTATTAATGGTTGGTGGAATAGATAAGTATTATCAAATTGTAAAATGTTTTAGAGATGAGGATTTAAGAGCCGATCGTCAGCCAGAATTCACACAAATTGACTGTGAAATGTCGTTTGTCTCTCAGGAAGACGTTATGCAAACGTTTGAAGGATTAGCAACTCATTTATTCAAATCGGTATTGGGTGTAGAATTATCAGCATTCCCTAGAATGACCTACGCTGAAGCAATGAGACTTTACGGAAGTGACAAACCAGATATTAGATTCGGAATGGAATTCGTAGAGTTAAATAATGTTGCTCAAAACAAAGGATTCAAAGTATTTGACGATGTTGAATTAGTTTTAGGAATAAACGTTGAAGACGCCGCTACTTATACAAGAAAGTCATTAGACAAAATTACCGATTTTGTTAGACGTCCACAAGTTGGAGCTAACGGAGTTGTATACGTTAAATGTAATGAAGACGGAACTTTTAAATCATCTGTAGATAAATTCTTCGACCAAGAAGGATTAAAAGCATGGGCAGATAAAGCCAATGCTAAACCTGGAGATTTATTATTAGTGCTTGCTGGAGATACAAACAAAGTAAGAAGTCAAATGAACGAACTTCGTTTACATATGGGTGACGAGCTTGGTTTAAGAAACCCTAAAGTATTCAAACCTTTATGGGTTGTAGATTTTCCATTATTAGAGTGGGATGAAGAATCAGAAAGATTCCATGCCATGCATCATCCTTTCACATCTCCAAAAGAAGAGGATTTCCACTTAATGGATTCTGCTCCTGGAGAAGTTAGAGCAAATGCCTATGATCTTTGCATGAATGGTGTTGAGTTAGGTGGAGGTTCGATTAGAATTTTTGACAAACAACTTCAAAAAAGAATGTTTGATCTTTTAGGCTTTACCGAAAATGAAGCAAAAGAACAATTTGGATTCCTAATGAACGCGTTTGAATTTGGAGCTCCTCCCCATGGTGGATTAGCGTTTGGATTTGATCGTTTTTGTGCCATGTTAGGTGGCCAAGATAGTATTAGAGACTTCATTGCCTTTCCTAAGAATAATTCTGGAAGAGACGTTATGATTAACTCTCCTGCTCCTATTGACAACAATCAATTAAACGAATTAAACATTAAGTTAAAAGCATAATGTTTTTAAAACATAACACTTTTACTTTATTTTTTTTGGGGTTAATACTTCTGGGTTGTTTATTACCCGGAAGTAATCTCCCCGATATTGCTACCCAAAACCTAGACAAGGCAATTCACATTCTTTTCTTTTTTTGCTTCTCGTTTAGCGCAATGGTTGGATTTGCAAAACAGAGCCAATTCCCGAAACTACATTATGATGCCGTTAAATATGTAATCGTAATTGCCTCTGCATTAACGATCACAACTGAATTACTACAGCATTATGTAATACCAAGGAGAAGTTTTGATCTTTATGATATTTTGGCAGATTTAATAGGAATGGTTTTAGCTTTAGTATTTTTCCTTTTTGTAAAAGGTAAAGAAAAGTGCGGATTCTAGCGTTCGACTGCTCTAAAAGCTAGACAAACAACACTAACTTTAACATCATACTTTTCTTTAATTGCATTGACACAAGCAATTAAAGTAGCTCCCGTTGTTAAAACATCATCTACCAATAAAATGTGCTTTCCTTCAAAGCCATGTAACGCTGTGAAATTAGCATCCATATTTTCATAACGCTCGTATACTCCTTTCTCCGTTTGAGAGACCGACTCTACCGACCGATTTAAAACGCATTGATTTTCCACATTTAATTTTTTAGCCACACCTATAGCCAATTCTTCAGCTTGATTATATCCACGTTTTTTAATTTTCTTAGGATGCATTGGAACAAAACTAACACAATCAACATCCGCCAATTCGATAACACCTTTAATTTTCATACCTAAGTAACCACCCATGTATTTAGCTAAATTGGAGTTTCCTTCATATTTAAATTCATGAATAATTTGCTGTAAATTTTCTTGTTTTAAAAAATTAAAAGGTGCCCCAGTAAAGGTCACATTCGCTTTACCCCAAAACAATTGAGCGATGCTGCTTTTGTTATTTAACGGTTCAATATTTTCCGAAAAATTAGCTTCACAACTAATACAAAAGTGTGTTTCCCCTTTGTATAAACTGCTTTTACAGCATAAACAATTTAAAGGGTAAAAAAGAGAAAGTAGTTTATTCAACAAATTCAAAAATGAAAGAAATTTAAAAATAACCAAAAATAAAGTATATTTGCTTCTTAATTAGAATTCGAGAAGAATTATGAGCGAGCAACAAGAGAAAAATAAGGGAAAAAAAATAGTGATATTTTTATTAGTCTTCATTGGTATTTTAACCGGTTCTGCTGGNTTTTTAGCAAAAATCGCTTTTTATGACAAGGCAAATGAAATAGACACTTTACAAAGAAAGTCTACTTCGGCAGAAGATCGGTTTAAAAGATTAACTCGTGATATTAATAAAGCTGAGCAATTATTAAAATCTATTGATATACAAGGTTTAGATTCCAATTTATTAGGTGAAGGAATTGCAGAAATTCAAGCTTACAAAATTGAAAAAGAAGCTTCAATAAATAAATTAAGAGATCAAATCCAACAATTACTGGCAGAGTCTGATGGTCAAGCTAAGAACTTCTCGCAGTTTAAAGCTTTATATGCTAAATTAAAAACTGATGTATACTTGTTAAGATCTGAAGTTTCTAAATTAAAAGCTAAAAATCAAGCTTTAATTTCTGAAAACGCTAGGTTAAAACAGGAGAATACAAAATTAGGTGTTGATTTAAATGGAGCAAACAAATCCAACGCTGAATTATCTGATGTAAACCAATCACTAGAGGGAAAGGTTAAAATTGGAAAACGCTTACAAACCTTTGAAAAAATCGCAGAAGGAATCAAGTTAAGACGAAACGGTGAAGAAAAATCTACAAACAGAGCAAGAAGAGCTGATAAAATCAGAATTGCTTTTACAATTGGTAAAAACGAATTGGCAGCTGCTGGAAACTTAAATCTATATTTAAGAGTTTTTGATCCCAATGACAGAGTTATTTCAGATGGCGGAAGTGAATTCAAATACAAAAATGAAAAACTCTCATATACTGCTAAAGAAACAATTAATTATCAAAACGAAACTACCGATGTTATCCTTTATGGAGAAAAAGTTGGTGGAAAAGAATTTGAAGAAGGAAATTACAAGGTTCAAGTTTACTCTGAATCCGACATGATTTTAGTAGAAACTTTTTCTTTAAAATAAACTTTAATTAAGTGATTAAAAGCAGTTTGATTTCGATCAAACTGCTTTTTTATTTTAATAACCTTTTCAAAACCTTACTTTTGTATCTGTGGGAAGACAGGAAGACTTCATAAAATTATTTATCGAAAAGCTACCAAAGCGTTTAGATAACGGCAAGATTGAGCAAATCATTGCCAAGCTTGAACCCATGCATGTAGCTGATATCGCAGAAGTTATTAGTAATGTTCCTGAAGAATATGCAGTTGCATTAATTCGTCTTCTTAGCGAGGATGTCCGATCCGATGTTGTAGCAGAAATAGGTCCTGAAGAAAGAGGGAAATTACTAGAACTTTTACCCGCAGTTGAAATTGCAGAGTCTGTTGTAAACAAAATGGATTCGGATGATGCTGCCGATTTAATAGCTGAGCTACCATTGGAGAAACAATCCAATGTTATAAAAGCTATTAAGAATACAGAACACGCGCAAGACATCCTTGATCTTTTAACCTACGATGAAGATTCAGCCGGTGGTTTAATGGCTAAAGAGCTTGTAAAGGTTAAAGACCATTGGAACGTTAGTGAATGTGTAGTTGAATTAAGAAAACAAGCTGAAGAAATAGAAGAAGTCCATACTGTGTATGTTGTGGATGAATATGAAAAATTGATTGGTATTACTTCCCTTAAAAAATTAATATTGAGCTCGCCTCAAACTCTGATTCGAGACATTTCCAAAACTGATATTATATCCGTTAAATCGGATGTAGACCGTAAGGAAGTCTCTAGAATAATGGACAAATACGATTTAGTTGTCCTCCCAGTAATTAATGAAATTAACCAACTTCTAGGTCGAATTACAATTGATGATGTGGTTGATGTAATTGTTGAGGAAGCAGAAAAAGATTATCAAATGCTTTCCGGGATTTCTGAAGATGTAGAATCATCCGATACAGTATGGCAACTTACTCGGGCAAGATTCCCTTGGCTATTGGTTGGAATGATTGGTGGGATTTTAGGAGCAAAAGTAATTGGGATTTTCGATCAAGGGGCAAATCCCGCTTTAATGGCATTTATACCATTAATAGTAGCAATGGGTGGGAACGTAGGAATTCAATCCTCTGCTATTGTTGTTCAGGGTATTGCCAATCAAACCCTTTCAGGCTCAATTGCCGCAAAACTAATGAAGGAATTTGGTGTTGGTATTGTAAACGGATTACTTTGTGGAGTATTACTTCTAACTGTAAACTTAACTATGAACCTTAGTCTTGATTTTAGTCTAGCAATTAGTGTATCTCTAGTATGCGTTATAATTTTTGCTGCCATATTTGGAACTTGGATTCCACTTGCTTTTCATAAAATAAAGATAGACCCCGCCCTTGCTACCGGGCCTTTTATCACAACTGCAAACGATATTTTCGGACTATTTATTTATTTTTATATCTGTAAAGAATTGGTAGGATGACACCTTTAGGCCGAGTGATTTTTGTTGATTCCGTTCATGAAATTCTATCGGAACGACTAATCAAAATGAATTGGGAATGCCATGATAAAACCCATCTCAAAGCGAACGGCATAAGCCCACTACTTGATCAATATGAAGGTATCGTAATACGATCAAAAATTAAATTAACTGCTGAAATACTACGTAAATGCAGGAATTTAAAATTCATTGCGAGAGCTGGTTCGGGATTAGAAAATATAGATTTAGATTTTTGTTCAAAAAACAACATTAAGGTGTTCAGTTCTCCCGAAGGAAATAGAGACGCTGTAGCAGAACATGCAATGGGTATGTTGCTTATGCTCAATAACCATCTGAAAAAAGTAGATCAACAAGTGCGTGAAGGCGTATGGATAAGAGCAGAAAATAGAGGTTTTGAATTAAAAGGGAAAACGGTTGCACTTATGGGTTATGGTGTAATGGCAAACGCTTTTGCACAACGCTTAAAAGGATTTGATGTCAAAGTCTTAGCGTATGATAAATTCAAAATGAATTTCTCTGATGAATTTGTTGAAGAGGTGGCTTTAGAAGAAATTTACGCTCAAGCAGATATACTTAGCATTCATACAAATTATCACGCCGACAATAAATACTTAGTCAATCATCAATTTATACAATCGTTTAACAAACCATTTATTTTGATTAATACCGCGCGTGGATTTAATGTAAATACAACGGACCTTGTTAATGGATTAAAATCAAAAAAAATTATTGGTGCTTGTTTGGATGTACTTGAATACGAATCTATATCCTTTGAAACTGTTCCTGATATTGAATCGTCAGAGGCTCTTCAGTATTTAGGCCAAGCTGAAAATGTAATTTTCAGTCCCCACATAGCCGGCTGGACGCACGAATCTCATTTCAAATTAAGCAATGTTTTAGCGGACAAAATAGAGAATTGGATTGCGAACTAATCCTGTAATGCAATATATTCAAATTTAAGACCGAGTATTTGCTCATACTCTTTTCCACATTCTAATAAATCTTCATCCAAAACATCATAGAACCAAAAGATCTTGCTTTCCAGCCCTTTGGTTTGCATTTGCTTTAATACTTTAAAAATTCTAAAAATGAATTTAGCAGACGAAGAGTTGTAATATTCTAGTTTAAATTGAAATTCCAATTTTTTGGAAGAACCATATTTCAGGAACCATTCTTTAAAGTTCTCTAACCACTTGATAATTGGTTCGTAAAAAATAAGAACGTTTTCTGAACGACTTTCACCCTCAAGTAAAAATTCCATTGTATCAAGATCAAAATCTAACTTAGGGGTAGTATCTCCTTTTTTAATTCTTAATGACTCCATTTTAATCCTGCTCCACTTTAATTTTCAACGTAAAAAATGAAAGAGAATCATCAATTTGATTAAAACTGTATTCAAATTTATTCCCGCTTTTCAGCGACATATCGATAAGACCTAATCCAGCTCCACCTTTAGAATTAAAGCTTGTTTCCGAAGTTAATATTTCATTATACCAGAATATCAATCCTTTTTTATCTAACGAGTTAATTCTGATCAACTTCTCTTCCAACTCTTTAACTTTACTACTCGCTATCTTATTGCCTGTAGCTAGGTAATAATAATCTTCATCTTTTCCTAAAAGAAACATAGCAGGGAACTGATCGCCTTCTGCTTTTAAGGAATGCTTTGTTAAGTTTTCCAAACACTCAATCATTACGTTGTAAACCTTTTTCATAACTGATTTATCACCAATATTACTTTTAGCCATTAAAAGTAACACGGTAATCAAGTCTGGTGAGAATTCTCCAGAAAAAGATAAGCTAACATCTCCGCCTTCCATAAGCTGATGTGTCTCGTAAGCAAACTGTGAGTTTATATTCTTCATAATGCCTTTCGCGGGTTTATACGGAAATAATTCATAAAAGTTGTAAAATCATACATTTTTTTTATTCAATGTCTTCAATGAGCGCGTTTTCTTTACTATCTTTATGCTGCACAATTGTTAAATCCAAAAAAAACATATCCATGGAAGAATTCGCAGAGGTAAAGATTAGCGGTAAATCATACGAACTACCAGTTATTACAGGAACAGAAGACGAAAAAGGAATTGATATCACAAAACTAAGAGCATTGTCTGGTGCAATTACTCTTGATTCAGGATTTAAAAATACTGGTGCTACAAAAAGTGCAGTTACTTACCTTGATGGTGAAAATGGAATTTTAAGATACAGAGGCTACTCAATTGAAGAGTTAGCTGAAAAAGCTTCTTTCATGGAAGTTTCATACTTATTGATAAATGGTGAATTACCAACTACAGCTCAATTAAGCGAGTTTGAAGGTGAAATTACTAATCATACATTAATTCATGAAGACATGAAGCGATTCTTTGAAGCTTACCCTTCAAAGGCACACCCAATGGGTATCGTTGCTTCATTGTTATGTTCACTTTCTACATTCTACCCAGATTCACAAAATCCGAATAGAACTGAAGAGGAAATTGAGTTAACAATTTTCAGATTATTAGCTAAGCTACCAACGATTGCTGCTTGGGCTTACAAGAACTTCGTTGGTCATCCAGTTGTTTACCCTAAAAATGAGTTGAACTACGGAGACAACTTCTTAAACATGATGTTCAGTTTACCGTCAGAAGATTACAAAATCGATCCGGTTATTTCTGACGCATTAAACAAATTGCTAATCTTACATGCTGATCATGAGCAAAACTGTTCTGCATCTACTGTAAGAATCGTTGGTTCATCTCACGCAAACTTATACTCTTCAATATCTGCAGGAGTTATTGCATTATGGGGACCTCTTCATGGTGGTGCTAACCAAGCTGTAATTGAAATGTTAGAATCTATACACGCAGATGGTTCTCCACTAGAAGATTGGATAAATAAAGCAAAAGATAAAAATGATCCATTCAGACTAATGGGATTTGGGCATAGAGTTTATAAAAACTTTGACCCAAGAGCTAAGATTATCAAAAAGGCTGCTGATGATGTATTATCAAAATTAGGAATCAATGATCCTTTAATTGAAATTGCTAAACAACTTGAAGAAGTTGCTTTAAATGATGAATACTTCAAGGCAAGAAACTTATACCCTAACGTTGATTTCTATTCAGGAATTATTTACAAAGCATTAGGTATACCAACTGAAATGTTTACTGTAATGTTCGCATTAGGAAGGCTTCCAGGATGGATTGCACAATGGAAGGAAATGATCGGAAATAAAGAGCCAATTGGTCGTCCTCGCCAAATTTACATAGGAGAAAACGAAAGATCATTTGTTGCTGCTGAGAAAAGGTAACATAAGGTTTGATTCGATAAATAAAAGAGGTATCACAGGATACCTCTTTTATTTTATACCCAACTTAAACTTGTTACTTTTAAAGCAACAAATTATCTATTCCGTCGTAAAAGGAAGGATTATCCGGAAATGAGAAAATTATCACTACTTGTCCTACTATATATTAACCTTGCCACAATTGGCCAGAGTTACCACTTTCTTAACCTAACTGTAGAAGACGGACTTTCCCAAAATGATGTTCACGATTTAATTCAAGATAAAAGGGGTGCTATCTGGATGGCAACTCAGCAAGGAGTAACAATTTATAATGGTGTTAACTTCGAATATATTACTTCCGAATCAGGACTTCCTTCAAACATTATTTACAGCCTTTACGAAGATGTGAAAGGCCACATTTGGATTGGAACGCATAAAGGACTTACCGTTTATAATGGAAAAGACTTTAGAACCTACACTCGGGAAGACGGACTTCCAAACAACATTATAAAATCAATTTGTGAAGATGCATTTGGCCGATTATGGATTGGGACCCAATATGGAGGACTTTGTATGCTTGATAATTTCGCTAAGGAGAAAGCTGAATTTGTTCCTTATAACATCAATTTTGGAGGCTCAAGCAATGTATCCGTAAATAAAGTAATTGAAACCCCCGATGCTAAAATCTATGTAGCAACGAATCAAGGTTTAGCTGAAATATTTAATGGAACCTTAAAAACCTACAGTAAAAAAGATGGCTTAGAAGGTCGCAATATCTATGATTTACATGAAGATGTAAATGGAGATATTTGGCTAGCAACCTCTTCAGGGTTAAGTCAGTTTAATGGCAAACACTTTAAAAATTATAATAAAAAAAGCGGTTTTCCAATCGACGCAGCCTTAACATTAGAAGAGGACAAAAATAATAACATGTGGATTGGAACTTCCAGAAATGGAGTTGTCCGATTAAACATTAATACTTTTGAATATAAAATTTATAATACCGATAAAGGTTTAAGTGAAGATATTGTCCTCTCTATACTTGAAGACAAAAACGATAACATTTGGGTTGGAACCAAAGGAGGAGGAATTAACAAATTCAAAGGAATTTCATTTACTTATTTCGGAGAGAAAGAAGGCTTAAAAAATGAAAAGATTAATGGCATTCTACAAGATTCAGAAGATAATTATTGGTTCGCAACAAGAGGTGGATTAATTCGATATAATGGTGTTGACTCCTTTAAAATTTATAATAAAAAATCTGGATTACCGGTTGACTACACAACTACAGTATATGAAGACAAAGATGAAAACGTTTGGGTTGGAACCTTGATTGGACTTGCTAAAATTGTAGACGGAGAGATTGAAAAAGTATACTCTATTGCTGATGGAGTTGTTAACCCAGTAACTTGTGTTTTTGAAGATAAAGAAAATAATATTTGGGTTGGTACTGAAGGTGGCTTAGGTAAATTAATTGACGGTAAATTCAAGTTCTACCGTATGATAGATGGGATGAATCAAGGTAGAATCTCATCAATTGCTCAAGATAAGAGTGGAAAACTTTGGATTGGAACTCAAGGCGGCGGAATTAACTGGTTTAACGGAATTGAGTTTGGATATTTAACAGAAGAGGATGACTTAATCGCATCCAACTTTGTAAACTGTATGGTTAAAGGGCCTAGAGGCAACATATTCATCGGAACTAAAAAAGGAATTACAAAATTCGACGAAAGTCACAATACATATATCACTTTTGATATGAATAATTCCCGCTTAAGTTCAAATAACATTAAAATGCTGATTTTTGATGAGGACAATCAATTGTGGGTGGGGTCCGACAAAGGATTGGATCGCATAAGTTTCAATCCTCCTCAAATCACCCGACAAACGGGAGAATATATTTCGGAAGTAAAACACTTTGGTAAATCAGATGGGATAATTGGAGGGGAAATTAACGGTAATGCTGTTTGTGAAGACTTTAACGGAAACTTATGGTTTGGGACAAACAAAGGAGCCATCAAGCATGACAGAAGCGTTGATCATACAAGTGACATTGAACCACAAACTTATTTTACTGGCTTAAAATTTAACAATGAAAAAACGGATTGGAGGAAGCGAAATTATAATATTGAACCCTGGAATGGAATGCCTAAAAATCTTGTTCTCCCCTACGATTCTTCTTCTATTACTATAGAGTTTGTTGGCATAAACCACGACAACCCTAAGAGCACTCAATACTTCTGGTATTTAAAAGGCTATGAAGATAAAAAGTTAACATCTGAAAATTCATTAAAGGCTAAATATACCAAATTACCTCCTGGCGAATATACATTTGAAGTCTATGCCTGTAATAAAGATGATATTTGTAACGAGCAGACTCCTTCTACTTTCTCCTTTATTGTATCTCCACCGTTTTGGCAAGAAATATGGTTTATAATAGTTGTTATTCTCGTCATTGTAATATCCGTCGTGGCCTTTATTAAACGAAGAGAAGGAACACTGAGGGCAGAACGAGAGCTATTAGAAAAAAAGGTTAAAGAGAGAACTCAAGAAGTAGGTGCTAAAAACAAAGAATTAAAATTAGTAAACCTTGAAATGATTTCGATCAACAAGGAGGTCGAACAAAAAAACAACGATTTAAATTCAAGTATTCGTTATGCATTAACAATCCAAAAAGCTTCATTCCCTACCGTTCAAGAATTAAAAGACGTTTTTCCAAATTCATTTATTTATCATCTTCCCCGAGACATTGTTTCTGGAGATTTTTATTGGTATCGTAAAGTAGAAACTAAGTTTGTAATTGCTTGTGCCGATTGTACTGGGCATGGTGTTCCCGGAGCATTAACAAGTATGATTGGGATTGCACTGTTAAATGAAATTGTTGGAGGAAACAAAATCACTAATCCTGCAACTATATTAAATTTACTAGATCAAGGTATTTTAACTGCTTTTGAAAACAGTGAATCTGAAACAAATGATGGAATGGATATTAGTTTGATCACCATTTGTACAGAAGATAAAACGATCGAATTTGCTGGGGCTTATCGTCCACTCTACTTAATTAGAGACAACGAGTTAACGGAGTACAAAGCAACTAAAATGTCGATTGGGTTCAAAGACGTTCCCATTAAAGATTTTGAGTTAACGACGATTAATTACCAAGAAGGTGATAATTTCTATATGTTTTCAGATGGCTATCCTGATCAGTTTGGTGGACCTAAAAACAAGAAATTCAAAACTAGAGTAATGAAAGATATGTTAATTGGTTCCTCAGATGCAAACATGATGGATCAAAAAGCAGTTCTTGACGACCGTTTAAAAGAATGGATGGGAAAACACGAACAAGTTGATGATGTTCTTGTAATGGGACTTAAATTCTAACTTGCAAAAGTGAATTAATCTCCATTCTTAAAAAAGCAAACTCTAATAGTTCAATACTCTTTTGAAGTTCCCGATAATTAAACGTGATAAACAAGTTGTCGAATTGTGTTTCCAATAAAATCTTGTCGTTTTGATTTTTATGAGCCTTTAAGGCAGANGCTTTTAATAACTTCATAAAACACTTCGAATTTGCTACTGATAGTTTCAACATGACCGTTTCAATTCCTATAATTAACTCATCACAACCTGTACAACTAATAACGCTTCCAACCTCGTTAGAAGAAATTTTTTGATATTTACAACTCATCTTGACTCTTTAAAGTTTAATATACAGGACAAAGTTGAGTTTTTGTTCTGCCAATCGCAATCACTAAAAGAAGTGAAAAAAATCATCAAAAACACATCAATTTAGTTTTAAACCACACAATNAGAATCTGAATTCATCTTTGAAATTAAATACTTCAGGTCAGGTAAGGTGTTCTTCTCAATGACTTAACGAATCTATTATTCAAAAGATACTTCATCAATGAATATGAAGACTTAGCGAACACTATANTTTTCAGAAGAACGATACAATATTCAGAAAAACCAAGCACTCTAACTTATATCACCTTCCGTTGTAAGGGGTGGATAATATTTATGGAAGCAGTACTTCAGAATGACATAAAAACTTTGGTAAAACCTCATCTATTTTTCTTTTTGGAAAGTTTACTTTAATAAAAACACAACTGAAATAAAGAGTTATTGCAAAAAAATTGAATTAGGTGGAAGTATTTCCGTCTCCACTAAGCAATAATGAAACTTTAATACTAAGGTCTCGTCAACCTATTAAAAACAAGTCTAAAGTTAAAGCCTTTGATACAAAAGGTAAAGGTATTTACCTTAGTAACCTAAACTGAAGTAATAGACGTTATAAAAAACTACTCTTCAAATTTACTTTTTTCAAACAAGGATTGCATATTATATAAATTAAGGGCACTAAATTTAAACTTTCAAATAAATTAATCATAAAATGAAAAAGGAAATAAGCCTCATATTATTCATTATGATTTCGGTACTTACAAGAGCACAAGTAAACTTGCGCCAAACTTTCCAAATACCTTCAGAGTTACCCGAAGCTTCAGGGATTATTAGTTTAAACAATGATTTCTGGTTGATTAACGATAGTGGAAATGACCCCATAATTTACAAGTTGGATCAAACAGGAAGTATTATCCATTCGATCTATGTTAGAGGAGGAAACATCGATTGGGAAGATTTAACAAAAGATGATCAGGGAAATATATACATAGGTGACTTCGGAAATAATGAAAATAAAAGAGTTGATTTAAAAATTTACATTCTTCCGTACGAACAACTTTCATACGATACCATAACGCCTCAAGTCATTAACTTTAAATATGAAAATCAAAGCAGCTTTCCGCCTGCAGGAGGTAAATTAGATTTCGATTGCGAATCTATGATTTGGACAAACCATTCTTTACACTTTTTTTCCAAAAACAGATCAAAATCTAAACAAACAAAAATCTACAAAATCCCAGCTGCTCCCGGAAACTATACCGCGGTTTTAAAAGATTCTATATTAACAAACGGATGGATAACATCGGCAACTTTAACCACCGATGGTAAAAACCTTCTATTGCTTTCAAAAAAGGCCCTATACGTCATTAAAAACTATTTCCAACCTGTAGCGTCAATACAAATTTTAACCTTCAAAAAGAGCCGAAAAGAAGGTGTTTGTATAAATTCATTTGGTGAAGTATTTATTGCTGAAGAAAATAAAAATAACAGAAATAATTACCTTTATAGTTTCAAACTCCAAAAAGCGCTACGCAAGCTCCAATTAAAAAAATGAATTAATTATTGTAAACGATAATCCATCAAAAAATTAAAATTAACTAAGAAAGTATCTTAATATATTAAGACAAAAAACCTAAATTGCCCCTCTTGATTTCAACTCTAAATACTTATTAATCGTATCCACATTTAATTTTTCAGGAGTAGTCAAAATCGTATTTATTCCATACTTCTCTAACTCAGCCGCAATTGTTTGTTTCTCAATTACCGCTTTTTGAGCCATTGTTTGCGTGTAAATATCTTCTATTGTTAAAGCCTTACTTTCTGCGCGTTCAATCAAACCAGTATTTTCAAAGAAAATCACAACCAATAAATGTAATTTCCCTATTTTACGTAACATAGGAAGCGCGCGTTCCATTGCGTACATCGTTTCGAAATTGGTATATAAAAACACTAAACTTCTTCCCTTTATGTTTTGACGAACACCGTAATAAAGCATTTCAAAATTCGCTTCATTGTATCTTGTTTTCTGACGATAAAGGTTTTCCATTAGTTTTCTCAACTGCCCACCTAATTTCTCTGCCTTAACGTGAACTCCCAACTTATCCGAAAATGTCAATAAACCAACTTTATCATCCTTTCTAAGCGCAATGTTAGAGATTACCAAAGTTGAATTAATACTATGATCTAAAAGCGTCATGTCATTAAACGGCATCTTCATCGCTCTACTTTTATCTACAATCGAATAAATACTTTGCGAACGCTCATCTTGGTATTGGTTTACCATCAACTCCCCTTTCCTACTTGTAGCTTTCCAATTTACTTTTCTAAAATCATCTCCCTGAACATAAGGTTTGATTTGTTCAAACTCTTGATTATTCCCTAATCGTCTAACTTTTTTAACCCCTTGAGAAAGGTTCGAATGCGTAAACACTTTTAGTTCAAACTCACGCATTAATCGAACTGATGGATAAGCCTTCGCTTCAAAATCCTGCGAAAATTTAACCCTTCGTTGTGCCATTCTTAAAAAAGAACCTACAAATACATTCAACGATCCAAACTTATACGCTCCCCTTTTTACAGGTTTAACGTAATAATCCAGCGTCCTGCTTTCCCCTGGATTTAAGGTGAAAAATCGAGAAAAATCTCTAATTTGAAATTGATAAGGAATCTCATCAATCACCTTCAATATCGCCGGTAAATTATGATGATTCTGAATATAAATCTTCACGTGATTATCATCGCCCAAATTCAGTTGATCTTTCAGCTCTCGCTTCGCTTCTAATTTTGTAGAGCTACTGTAAACGATTAAAATATCAAGCAACAAGTAACAAACTACAAAAGCTAAAAATAGCTGTGCAAAAAAGAACAACGGATCAAACAAAAAGCTCACAATGAAAATCAAAGAAGCTATCGCTAACAATAAAAAAAACCAGTTGGTTAAGTACAAATTTAATATGAAATTATTTTTTTTCAAACGCCCGTTAATATTGCTTATAAATGTTCAAATACTTAATTTAGGGTTTATCTTGGCACTTCAATTTTTTGTACAATCTCAGCAATTACATCCTCAGCCGAAACCCCTTCCATTTCAGCTTCTGGCGTTAAAATAATTCTGTGATTCATAACCGGACCCGATACATATTGAATATCATCCGGCGTTACAAAATCACGGCCTCTAATTGCTGCAATTGTTTTAGCCGCTTTTAAAATAGATAAGCTTGCTCTTGGCGAAGCCCCTAAATATAACATCGCGTGACTACGCGTTTCAGCAACAATTTTCGCAATATATTCAATCAATTGATCTTCAATTTTAACACTTTCAATCAAACCTTGAAATTCTTCAATATCAGCAGCAGTTAATACCGGTTTAACATCCGCAAAACTCACCTCTTTAATAGAGTGTTTAAAACGGTGAAGAATTTTAATCTCATCTTTAATCGAAGGATATTCTAGTTTAATTCTAAAAAGGAAACGATCCAATTGCGCTTCCGGCAAACGGTAAGTTCCTTCTTGCTCAATTGGGTTTTGAGTAGCAATGATAAAAAACGGAGGTTCCATTTTAAAGGTTTGTCCGTCGTTTGTAATCTGTCGCTCTTCCATTACCTCAAACAAAGCAGCTTGCGTTTTAGCAGGCGATCTATTAATCTCATCAATCAATACAATATTAGAAAATATAGGTCCTTTCTTATATGTGAATTCTGATGTTTTAACATTAAAAACAGAGGTTCCTAATACATCAGACGGCATTAAATCTGGCGTAAACTGAATTCTTGAATAAGCAACAGAAAGTGTTTTCGAAATCACTTTTGCCGTTAATGTTTTAGCAATCCCTGGCACACCCTCCAAAAGTACATGGCCTCCAGCAAAAATTGCTAAAATAATTTGATCAATTAACTCATGCTGACCAATTACCATCTTTTGAGTTTCGGTTTTTACAGCCGCCACCTTATCCTGAAACTTCTGCAACTTCAATCGTGATTCTGGCACAAATTTTTCCGTTACTTCAACAACTTCAATTGTGCTTTCGCTTGAAATTNCCGGAGTAGTCTCCTTTGAAGCTTCTGATGCAACAACTTCTTGAGGCTTGTTTACGTCTAAATTTTCAGCTGGATTATTTTCGTTTAATTCCATAATTATTTTGCTTTTTTATAAAAGTCATTTAATTTTTTATACAAATTCACCAAGTACTCATCCGATACTTCTGTGATGTTTGAACCTCCTTTTAAAAAATTCAATAAAGCCTTAATCTCTTCCTGATCAACTCCAGATTTTTTGGATAATCGTTCAATAAATAAGGGGCCATCCGAGTACTGAATATAATACCTTGTTCGAATCTTATTTTTAAAAATCGTCTCCAAATGCACAATTAATTTGTTGTGTTGATTTTGCTTTAAATAAAGTCGCGCAAGCGTTTCTGTAAACTCTAGAGACGAATTATGATTTAATTCCATAGTTGGTATAATCTTTTGTTCCCGTTTTCCTTTAAAAATCAAATACAAAAGCATTCCCATTAGAATAATGCCATAACCCCATCGCAGCGCTTTGTTTTTAAGTAAAAAATGTAATGATTTAAAATCTCCCAGCATTCCTCCCGATCTATTCGAGTGTGTTTTATCACCGTAATCCAAAGTCATTAAGCCATCGTCATAAACGTACTTCGTATAATTATCCCACAAAATTGTACTCTTAGGGAAAAACGAAATAGCCTTTTCGGCATAATTCCTTCCCTCATCCAAACTTAAAACTCTATTGGTAAACGCTTGTGGAATGGTGTGCAATAAAACAGTTCCTGCTCCGTACTTAAATTTCAAATAACACGGTCGGTTACCAGCTTTTCCTAGCACCTCCCCTACGTAATTATAATCTACCCCGTAATTTATGTTTCTCCATCGTTGCCTTTTCAGATTATTCTTAATTTCATTCTTCAACAAAAACTCAGTATTAAAAGCTGAATTTTCATAGGTTAACGCAACAGAAGTATCTTCCACATAAGAGAAATAATCGTATGCATTGTAATTATCAAACAAGGTTTTTAATAGGTTTACAGGAAGATTCTCGGCAGCTATAAATAATTGGTTTCCTGCCGCTGCAAACTGTAACAAACTATCTACTTCATGATCGTATAAATTCAACGACTTACCAATAAACATGTAAGTAATGTTAGTCTCTTCAAGCTGTAACGAATCGTATTTAAAATAGTCCTGTACTGCAACATCAATATTACTCACATCATGCCCATCCAACCCTACTTCAAGGATTTTACGCATAAAAAATGTTCCGTAAGGATGTTTACTATCATAGTCGTAAGTTTTATTCCAATCAATAGCCTCTACCTTATTTACATCGGTATCATCACTTTCGTCTCCAATAAAATACAGCACTCCACCTAGTCCGAAAACCAAAAGTGCGATGATTATGTATTTCATTGAATCGTTCATATTACCTTTACTCAAGTCCTCCCCTTTTACAAATGGATTAACCTAATTTTACTTTATCCTATTAATTAAATTCAAAAACTCTTTCTCAATCAACTCAAAATCGGTCTTGCCAATTTCATACTTACCGTACCAAATAAACTCGTAATTTTTCACCGCCAACTCAAAAGCTTTGTGAAACGGCTTATCCGACACTTCCAGTAAATAATTAGAATTCGTTTTACGTTTTCGCCAGTCAATAAAGTCCCTATCAGACAACTCCTTAATTACCCAAGAAAAGTATAAACGGGTAGCTCCTCTAAAATCATTCGCCTTTTTCAACGCCTTAATTTTAAGTTCCAATTCTGTCAACTTAATACTTTCCGGATTTAATTCCTGATCATATAATATTTTATGACTCTCCCCTTCCATTGGGGTTTTTAAAAACAACATATAAACAGCAAAGGCTAAAATACCGCCAATCAAAATGATGAGTACAAGCTTGAAAAAACCAGCGCCACCTCCGGAATTTCGTTTTCTATTCCTCAGATTATCTTTATGTAAGTCTTCCTTATTTTTTAAATACTCACGCTGAACATCTTTTCTAGAGTTTCTTCTCCGATCATTATTATGTCTTCTTTGAAACTCCTTATGCCCACCATTTTGTCTGTTCTCCGGAAGCACTCCGTCACCAGCATTAACACCACCGCTTCCTCTTTGCCGTTCACTATAAATTCCGGTTCCAGAAATCGAATCATAGTTGTAAATTGTGTAAGAATCTCCTTTTTCAACCCCATAGCCCTCTCCAAAAGTGGAACTATCTGCCTTAAGTCGCTTTTCTTCCATCACCTCAATAAGGTCTACTGTATTTTTTAAACTATCGTAGTCCGATTGATTAAACCTTTTTCGTTCGATTTCAACCTCTTCAGCAAATACTTCCTCCGTATCCACTTCCACGTGGAGAACATGCTCCTTTTGCGCAAATGATATATTAATGATCATCGCTAAAAAAACAGAGAATATGAACTTAATATTCACCTTCATCTATTTGTTCGAAAAGGTTGTGTTTTGCACCAAAATCTTGTAATCTATTATATAAACTGTGCGCCTCTATCCGCTCTCTTACCGAGTGGAATTGAATCGCCATTCCAACAATTACAAATGTGAGTACAATTGAAAAAATAATATAATACAATCCAAAATTAAGGGCGTTAGCAAACGGTGCGATGTCGTTTACAAAAGGAGAAATATGCTCTAAAATAAATTCAACAACAAAATCGGTTATTCCCATGCCTTGTTCACCAAATAAAAAGTATGCCGCCAGCATTAACAATAACGGAATGGTCATTTGAATCATAAAAAAGCCAACCGATCCAAACCACGATTTAAACACCAGCTTTTTACCGTCGTTTAAACTGTTTTTGTAAGTGTCTTTTTTATAAAATCCCAAATAACTAAACTGAAATATAAAAGGACATAAAACGATGAACGCCAAAATAAGTAAAGGATGCGGAACTAAAATACAAAGCCCCAAAAAAAACAACAGTGGCCATACCTTTAAAATCCCCTTCACTGCAAACGTATAAAACTCAATTAATCCAAACGCACATTTGTTACGATACTGCTGCAAAGCATAATAGGCACTGAGAAATAACGGAATAATTAAAGCCATAAAAAAGCTCAGGTTAATCCAGATGGCTTCATTTGCAGTGAAAAATTCGGTAATACTAATCCACCAAAGAAGTTCTTTATTAAATTCAGTAGCAAATCCAAAGTGAAACACAATTAAACCAATTAAAATTGGAAAGGAGAGCGCTAACCAACATTTTGCAACCGTCGGAAATATTTGTCGAAAAATATTTAACGAATCATTAAACATTTCACCTATTTCTCTTACTTTTTCCAACTCAACGCTCCCTGTTGGGTTGTGCGGAATCTTATCTTCAAAAACAAATTTCCCCGTTTGAATTTTGGTCTTGTATAAGTAAATAGGATAGGCAATAAAGTAAAAACAAATAAACGCCAAAGATCCCAACACCAACAGATATTTCACCCCCATTGGCATTTGCGTAAACCGGGTAACACTTCCTTCAATAAAACCGGATATAATTAAAATAAAAAGAGTACTTAATGCAATTTTAAAACTTCGCTTAGCGCTTATTCTCAAAGACTGTAATCGTGTGAAAGTTCCAGGAAAAATTAATCCACCACCCAATACCAAACCAGCACCACCGGCAATTACGATCGCAGATATTTCTAAAACACCATGAATCCAAACCACCCACATCGAATCCACGAGCACATCTTTGGAATACAAATAATAATGAAACGTCCCCAACATTATTCCATTTTTCACCATAATAATAATGGGAGGTAAACCAGCCAAAATACCCGATGTATAGGTTAATGCTGCAACTCGTGTATTATTTTGAGTAAGCATAAAAGTAGATTCCCCTGCGCTTCCATGCTGATGGTAAACAGCCATAGGATCGCCATTTGCTATATTCTCTTCGGTCATCCTAATATACTGCGCGCCCATAATTTCTTCGGCATACCCAATATCATTCATCGTGGATACAACTCCAACGGTCATCGCTCCAAAAAAGATCAATACAGCAAAAAGCATCGCTTTCCAACTTCGAGCAAATTCCATGGGTAAACCTATCGTCCAAAAACTAAAAAATTGTTTTATTTTAACTTTTTTGTTCTTGTTTACCTTAAAAAACACAAGCTGTGCTAGGTAGTTAAGATAAACTCTTACCGATCGTTTGGAGTAAAAAGTACGGGAATAGCTAAGGTCATCAGTAATTTCCACAAAAAGACGTGTCAACTCATCAGGGTCTGATCCTTGTCTTCGCTGCATTTCTTCAAACTTTTGCCAGCTTTTCTTTTTCTGACGTATAAAAGTGGTTTCCCTCAACTCTTGTAGTATTGAAGCTCAAAATTGGTACTTATACACATCAATGCAAAATTATTTGTGATATTTCTTACTATATTGGTCATCCATTGCGATCAATTAGCATAAATACGACTCAAAACGTCACTATCGACTATGAATTAGCAGGTATAATGGAAAGGCTCCTCGCTTTTTTATTAGACAGCTTAATTGTTACCGTTTATTGTTTTGTGATTTTTTGGTTATTAATCGCCACAAATTTCATTGGTGAATTTGGTGAAAGCACCATTCCTTTTTTAATCTTCGTATTCCTAATTTTCCCTGTCATTATGGGCTATCATTTGGTTTCCGAGTCGCTGTTTAACGGACAATCAATTGGCAAAAAAGCCATGGGAATAAAAGTAGTGCGCGCCGATGGGCAGCAAATGCACATTGGTGATTTTGGAATGCGATGGATGTTTAGGTTGATTGACATTATGCTGTCTGCAGGAAGTGTTGCTGTAATTACCATTATGAGTAACGAAAAAAACCAACGAATTGGGGATTTAGTTGGCGATACTTGTGTGATTAAAACCAACCCTCGAAATCAAATGTCGATTAAGGATTTATTGAAAATTCAAACACAAGAAAACTACAAACCAAAATACGAAGCCGTTGTTAAGTTTACCGAGGAAGATATGCTGTTGCTTAAAAACACCCTCGATCNAGCACGATCTAATCCAAACGATCATTACCGTAAATTACTCCAAAAATTAGCCGAAAAAATTTGTGCCGAATTAGACATCAAAAAAGTTCCTAAGAAACGAACCGAATTTTTAAAAAAAGTCCTCAACGACTACATCGTTTTAACTCGATAAGCGACTTATTTCAGTGTATTCCCCAACTGTTTTAAACAGCTCCTTACAACTTTTAAAAATAATCCGTATTTTTGCACTTCATTAATGAAAAGTGCGTCTCTACATATCATTGCGTTAAGCATTCTTAATAGGATTAGAAACCGCAGGCCATCAAGGGCCTAAATTCGTATTTAACGAAAAAAATTCAACCTATTAACAAGAATTAAACAGCACACAATGGCAATCGATATACAAGTAGCAAACGAAGATCACACAAAGTACGCAAGTAAAATTGTGACCATGATTGAAGATGCTGCTCAAAAGAGAGGGACTGGAATCGCTAAGCGTAAGCCCGAATATATCGTTCAAAAAATGCAAGAGGGTAAAGCCATCATTGCACTCGACGGCGAAATTGTTGCTGGTTTTTGTTACATCGAATCCTGGGGACATGACAAGTACGTTGCCAACTCTGGGTTAATTGTAAACGAAGATTACCGAGGCAAAGGATTATCCAAAGAAATTAAAAACAAGGCATTTGAGTTATCACGATCCAAGTTCCCTAACGCAAAACTTTTCGGGTTAACTACTTCTCTACCCGTTATGAAAATTAACTCAGCACTCGGTTACCGCCCAGTTACGTTTAGTGAATTAACAGATGATGAATCATTCTGGAAAGGGTGCCAATCTTGCGTTAATTATGACATCCTTACCCGAACTGAACGTAAACATTGCTTATGTACTGGAATGTTAATGGATCCGGAAGTAGATAAGAAAAGAGACGATTCTAAAAGCGAGAAATAATTCTGTTATCAAATTAGCTCGGCACTCAGTTACCACCTTTATTTAAACTTTAACGCTCATCATTTTCACCGTGAGACTCCTTGTCAAGCAAAGGATTGTAGAAGTTAGTTAATTCGTTGACAGATTTGAGTTGAAATAATTAGGGGATTTTCCTCCTAAAGGTTGATGTGGTCGTTCATGATTATAGTAATATAAATACTCTACTAATTCCTTTTCTAAATGCTCAATCGATTTAATACGATTGTTTGATACGATTGTTTTTTGATTTTATTCGATTGAATACGATTGTTTTTGATTCGTTATATGTATATTCTCAAAATGAAAGAACTGGTGCACACATTAAAATTCCCGCCAACTTGGAAACTAATGGACTTAGTTAGTAAGATAGATCGATTTGACGCCAATTGGTCGTCTATTGAAAAACGTGAAGGAATCACCCTTAAACAATTAAAATCCATTGCAACGGTAAGTAGTGTTGGAGCTTCAACAAGAATTGAAGGAGTGCAAATGTCTAACAATGAAATTGAGCATCTTATATCCAATGTTAATACAGAAAAATTAGAAGAAAGAGACAAACAAGAAGTTATAGGTTATTTTGATGCATTGGATTTAATTTCTGAAAGCTATCCTAACATCAATATTATTGAAAGTGATTTAAAAAATCTTCACAAAGTAATGCTGAAACATAGTGATAAAGATCAATGGCATAAAGGAAATTACAAAAAACAATCTAATGCCGTTGAAGCTGAATATCCAGACGGATCGAAAACAGTTATTTTCCAAACCGCTGAAACGGGGCTGGAAACGGAAGAAGCAATGAGAAGTTTAATGGACTGGTATAAGAAGGATAAAACAACTCACAAATTAGTAAAGTGCGCCATTTTCGCGTACGAGTTTCTCAGCATACATCCATTTCAAGATGGGAATGGAAGGTTAAGTAGATTACTTTCATCTTTATTGTTAATGCAAAGTGGATATGTTTGGATCCAGTATGTGAGCTTTGAACATGAGATAGAAAATAGAAAAGCTCAATATTACAGTACACTAAGGTCCTGTCAAGCGAGCAGACCAGGAGAAGATGTAACAGATTGGGTAATGTTCTTTTTAGATGCATTATTGAGCATTCAAGGCAAACTAACAAATAAGCTTGATACAAAAGGACAGGAAACAAAGTTAACTACAGATGAGCGTTCGGTTTACTTACACATTCAAAACAAACCAGGCGTAAGCGCAAGTAATATTAGAGAAGCATTAGGGTATAAAAAATCAAAATTAACATCAATTTTAGCTCAGTTATTAGAGGTACATAAAATAATCGATACTGAAGGAACAGGTAAGAGTCTTAAGTATATTCTCCGCTAAGGATGTTAACGGTATGAAAACAAAAAAGACCCCTCTGATTATTTAGATGAGTACCTTCGAGTGGAGCCGAGTATCGAAANTTCGAACCTAATTCCTGATTATATTTCTTTGGTTAACGTTTTTAAGAAATAAATAATATCTGTTATTAATGAGGAAGAAACTTATTTCTTTTCAAGAATTTCAGGTGATTGCTTCGTGCAAACAATATCCAGAATTTGAATTACACTACCTTCTTCTTTGTATAAAACTTTATAATCTCTTACTACAATTCTTCTGTAATTTGGATTAATATCATCAACTTGATATTAACCAGAGTAATGAATTGTTTTAGGGGCTTTAAGCAAATCAGTAACAAGCCCTAACTTAAAAACAAACTCTTTTGCTCATGACCTCTTCGA
>JGI24539J26755_10000031_pt1 | contig 52350 bp, 61 predicted proteins | sample NorSeaMetagenome_2_FD_26755 | JGI IMG/M metagenome (IMG submission 26755) | reverse complement strand
TATGCAACAGAATCCTAATATTATGCAACAGAATCCAAACATAGCAGACAAAAATAAATCTGATTTGCTAAATAATTTAGATAAAACATTTGAAAAAGAAATGGATAATTTAATTGGAAATTCATCAATGAATGATATAAATATATCAAATGACAGTTTTTATAATAATAAATTGTATATAAAAATACTAATGATAATAGTAATATTATATATATTAACGAATGTCAAATTAATATATTTATTAGAAAATTTTATACCAGAAATGTTATATGCAAAAATAATAGATATTGAGAAATATATATATTGTTTTACTTTTGGAATAATAATATATTGTCTATATAATGCAAATTATATATAAATTATGTAATATTATTTGTAACAGAAATTAAATCATTACCACCTATATTATTTTCGTTATTAGTAATACCTTGTATATCATAATCAAAATTAGTAATATTATATTTTTCATAATTTTCTTTATTAAATATATAACCATTTTGAGCATCATCTAAATGTTTTTGTGATATATAATCAAGTAAAATTATATTATTATTTTTTGCTGTGTCATATTTGTCTATGAAATTTTCTAATAATTTATTTTTCATATTAATATTATATTTATCACCTACTTTATGTACTTTATCTTGATGTGTACTTATTATTTTATTTCTGTATATTTCATAATATATTAACATTATAAGCATTGCATATATAAATCCTGATATATAATCATATATACATAGTGTTGTTATTAAAATAGCAAAAACCAATTGTACTTGTGGTAATTTCATTTGTTTATAAAAAGGGAAATCATCCATTATTAATATTAATATAAAAACAATTAAACCAAACCCTCTAAGTAAATTTTGTATCATTTATATTATTATCTCTATAAAAACTATATAAAAAAAATGAATTTAATATATAAGAAAATATTATATATATATAAGTGAATAATGAACAGTATTATATCCGTATATGGATATGGTATTGAAAAAAATAATAATGATGAAATAATAAACGATTTAAAAGATGAATTAACTGTTACACCAAAAAATTTTAATACAACAGAAAAAATAAAATTTGCAATATACAGTGAAAATAATAAAAGAGTATATGTTCCAAGATATTATGGTTTGCAAAAATTTGGTATTCCTATGATAAATAAATTAAATATAGGGAAAGAATGCTCTAATTTAGTTTTTAACGGTAAATTAAGAGAACAACAACTAGAACCTGTTAATAATTTTATTGATGCGGCAAATAATCCATTAAAAATGGGCGGTATTATATCCGTTCCATGTGGTTTCGGTAAAACAATTATGGCTGTTTATATCGCATGTCATTTCAAAAAAAAAACAATGTTTGTATCACATAAAGATTTTCTTAATCAACAATTTATAGAATCTGTAAAAGAATTCGTCCCAAATGCCAAAATTGGTAAAATAAAACAATCAAAAGTAGATGTTGAAGGTAAAGATTTTGTTATAGCATCGCTTCAATCACTTGCAATGAGAGATTATGATATTAATATTTTCAAAGATTTTGGATTAGTTATAATAGACGAAGTGCATCACACGGGCGCAGAAGTATTTAGCAAAGCATTTAAATATATGAATGCTCCAATTATACTAGGATTAAGTGCAACATTAAATAGAAAAGATGGTTTAAGAAGAGTATTTGAACATTATATAGGAAAATCAGTTTATAAACATATTAATACTGAAGAAATAGAAGTAAATGTTCAATTACATAAATATTTTGATAGTAATATAGAATATTGTAATAATTTATTATTATGGAATGGCAAACCAAATTCTGCGAGTATGATAAACAATATATGTAAATATGAAAAAAGAACAATATATATATATGAAATGATATTAAATATATTAAAAAATGAAAAAGGAAGACATATACTAGTGTTAAGCGAAAGAAGAAATCAACTTAAAAATTTTGAAAAACTTTTTGATAATACGGACTATTCGATTGGTTATTATATAGGTGGTTTATCACAAGATGTTTTAAATATTTCATCTAAAAAACAAATAATATTAGCAACTTATCAAATGGCAGCAGAAGGTATGAATATCCCAACTTTGAATACAGTTATATTTGCGAGTCCTATATCTGATATTCAACAATCAATTGGTAGAATATTACGCGAAAAACCAAATGAAAGAAAATATATACCTTTATGTATTGATATTTGGGACCAATTTTCATTATTTATTGTAAAGGGTTTTACNCGAATTAAATATTATAAAAAAAATAATTATAAGATAAGATATTTTTCAGATAATGAAGAAATATTATACGAAGATAAAAATGAAGATAAAAATAAAAAATTACAATTTATTGAAGATAATTAACTATTAATTTCTTTATTTAAATTAGATTACATGGATTATAATAATATTATAATATTTCTTATATTTTGTTTAACATTATCAGTAATTTATACTGGTTATATCAAATTTGAAAATAAATACTCTATTCAAGATAAGGTTAAAAAAAACAAAATTGATAATTTTTTTATTGATGACTTAGAAATTAAAAAATATAGCAAAAATAATCGTAGCGATTTAATAAATGAATTAATTGTTAAAAAAGAAGAAATAAATAACAATTTTAATTATTTAACAATACCAATTGAAACAGAAACAGAAGTACCAATTAAATTAGGAAAAGAATTAATAAAAAAAAAAGAAGAATCTAATTTATCGCAATTAGATTCTATATATAATAATGAATTTGATTCTGCTTTTATTTATGAAAAATATAAAAAACAAAGTACTGATTTACCAATTGTTAATTTACATTGTAGATTTTTATTAAATAATGATACAAATAATGATATTAGATTATCTAATTTATTAAATTCATAATATATTCTCTTTTATCATAAATATTTTTAGTATAATAATTTTTATCCTTTTCTATATTTTTTCTGTATATTTTTTCAAGTTCCTTTATAGTTAATAAATTAACATTAGCAATATCATGATTTGTTTCTTTATTTTTTGGTTTAAAATTATTTCCGAAATATAACGAACCTTTATCTAATTTTATTTTTTTTTTTAAATCATTTAATTCTGCAATATAATCATACTCTTTAGATAAATTATTTTCGTGTTTTATAATTGAAATAAAGTCCATTAAATATTTTTTATTATTATTTTTTAAAATAATTTTTTTAAATTTTACAATATCAAAATACATACAAAATATAAATTTTGCAGTATTATCACTAAGACAATCATATATTTGGCTTGTAAATTTTTCTAATATTTTTTTTTCTAGAGCACAGAACATATACCATTTAATATTATCAATTTTTTCATTAGTATTTAAATCTTTTCTTAAAAAGGCCTGCCAATGTTTTACGTCAATTGGTAGTTCATTACTCTGATTTTTTGACAGACATGATTGTGATAATACAAACCCGATTAACAACCTATCATTTTTTGGTCCTTCAGCGTTGTATGTATCACTTTTAATAATATTATAAAAAGCATGTTTATTAGTGACAAACCTAACTGGCCCAGAACTTAGATAGCGATTTATATGATCATATGAATATGTTTCACTGTTTCCCCCTTCTGGTACATGTGTATAGTTTTTAGTAAATATACTTATTAATTTTTCTAAAATCAATGTTGCATCCCACGGTACTTCTAATATATTAGGCAACTGAACATAATTATTAACCTTTAATATATTAAATAATTTTATATATATATTCTTATCAAAAATATTGCGTGATTTTTGATTTTTTTCTGATTGTATATATTTATAAATATAAATGATTAAGTTATAAATGTCATCATTGTGTTTTATTAAACTACTATCATTAACGGAGTCGTCCAATAACATAAATTGAAAGAAAATATATGGGTGTGAAGATATTAAATATAATGGGGAATTTATCCAACACGTATCAGTATTATTGGATTGATTAATTGGTTTTAAAATAAACTTTTTATAATCATTAATTAATATATCACTCATCTAATATTAAATTTTTTTTTTTTTTATTAATTATATATATATCATATGATAAATATAATGCAAATAATAACCATATGATATATGGCACTAATAATAAACTTGCAATTTTATTATAATAATAAAATTGTATAAATGTTAGAAGTGCAAATACTAAAGTTAGTAATACTATAATTGTTCCTAATATTAAATTATCCAATCTTAAAAATATTGGTGTATACGAGTAATTTATTATTAAACCACTAATTGGTATAATATAATTATAATAACTATTATTATTGATACCATTATAATATGAAATACCAATTAATAAATATAATATTGGCCATACAATAGCAAAAACATAACTAGGAGGCATTATTTTAGATTTTTTTAAATTATTATATTCGGTATCTTTGTTAAAACTAGAGAAACTTGCTATAATACTTCCAAATATCAAGGGAAGAAATATAAGTAAATATCTTAATATCATATTAATTCTAATTTTTAAAAAGATATTAAAAGTCATTATTTGCACAAATTATATTTTCTAATAAGATATTAGAAATATAATGTTAATACACACCAGTGATATTCTTGCTATATTTACCCTTATGGCTATTTTATTTATAATTATTATTGGTATATTGCATTTTGCAGCTCTAATAACTTCATTTTATTGTTTTTCACACGGTGTTAATACAACAAGTATATTTGGTTTTATAATTATGTTATTCTTAGGACCATTTTTCTGGTTTTATTTTGCTTTTGCAAAAAATTATTGTAAAGAATTATATAATGTTAATCCAATTGTTACAAATAATCAACCTATACAACAATAAAAAAATGATTATTTTATTTATTAAAATTTATTATTATAATGAAGAGAAAAATCGACCAAATAAATGATGATAATATTGAAAATAATTATTATTTGAATGAATTAAATAATATACTCATTAAATTCATTAGTGATAATGATAAAAATATTAAAATTATTGAGGATAATAAATGATACACATAAATAATTTATCTGTATCATTTACACATAAATATCTTATATATATTAATCCTATTATACAATTAATAATAATACTGTATAATAAAAATGATAACAATTTAATTAATAAATCTAAAAACTTTGCAATTTTATGCATATTGTTTTATAATAATAAAACATATTCATTTTTTTACTGTATTTGTATTAATGGTGTCCATTTTTTAAAATTTTCATTATATTTACATTTAAATTTTAATAATGTAGATGCATTTGTATTCTTGAATGCGATTCTTAATAATTTGCTTGTTTGTAATGTTGAAACATTTGCTATACCTATATTTTTTTCATTTTGTATATTTTCTTTTAAAAATAAATTATATACATCAGCTTCATATGTTTTATTTATCCATAATATTTTTTCATTTTCTTCAAATTTAATATTATTATTTTCAATAACATTAATAGTTTTATTAATAATAATTTCATTTTTTTCTTCTTTATTTAGGATTTTAAAAGTTGTTTCATCTTTTACCTCTCTTACAACAGACTTAATACTATCTTTGTCAAAATTAAATAAAATAGGTTTTAAATTATTTTTATAATTCCATAAATAAATGCCTCTACTACTATAGTTTAATTTTTTAGATATTTCTAATAAATTATTAATACTATCTTTATGTAAATTATAATATGTTTTTACTTTATATGTACAAACATCCATTATATCATCTGGTATGTATTCATTTTCTAATAAATTATATATAATATTTAATCTATCATTTAAATCGGTGTTTTTTAAATTTTGTCCCTTATAACTAATAATATCATTAAACACCATTTCCCATTTTTTATCAAATGTTTTTATCATTTCGCCATCAAGTAAAGTATTATCAAATAATGATTTATCAAATAATCCTTTTACTAAAATAATTCGTGGTTTTTGATAATTTGGATGTATTTTTTTATCAATAAAATAAATTATTGGAATATCATTGTACTTTGTTAAAAATATATAATATGGATTACCGTTACTTCTCAAACAACATAAATATTTATTATTTTTAATATATGCGACACTTTTTTCATTTAGTAAATAATAATGTCGTTGAATAATTTTTAAACCATATAATTTATATAATTTATCTAAAATTATATCTTTAAAATCATTACATTTAATATTAAATGAAATTCTATCAGCAAATGAAATAATACCGGTGTGCATTATTAATTTCCAATATTATACATATAATAATCAATTTTTATATATTTATTTTAATATTTTAGAATATAGAAAAAAACAATCTGAGTATTTTGTTATCATGTTCGCATTTTATTTTTTTTTAATTTTTCAATTAATATCGGATTTATATAACTTTTTATACATATATTATATGTATTGTGTAATTTTTCTGCTACTTTTTCAATTGCTTTTTTAACAGGATTTTTTGCTTTTTTTATTTCGGGCAACTTAATATATTCTAATAATAAATTATTAGCATTCCATGTTCTTAAGTCTTTAGAAGTTATATTTTCATTATATTTTTTTAAAAAATTATTTACATCATAACTTGTTATATTAAAAACTTTATTATCATTGTTTGAATTTTTTTTTTTCTTTTTAAGATAATTTAATATATTTATATTCAAACATTTTGAAATATTTCTAACGCCCTTTTTACCAATAAAATCAATTGTTAATTCATTTTTATTAAAAATCAAATGTTTATAAAGCAATGTTGTAATACCAAATGAATTATTTTCAGTTTTGTATTTTTCATTACCTATTCTAAATCCACAATTAATAATCATATAAATTACAATTGCAATATCATATAAATTATTATATTTATTTGAAGCAATAATATCTTTAATATCGTTAATAATAATCTTAAATATTTTATTTAATTTTAATATTTTTTTATATTTTTTATCATGTTGTTTCTTAATATATTCAGCATTATATATAAATTGTTTTCTATTTTTGTTATCATAACCATATGCTAATATTTTATTATTATTACCTTCTTCATATATATATACATTTGTATATGCTGGTGGTATTTTTATATTCATTCTCTATTATAATATATTTAAAAATTAAGTAATTAAAGTAAATAATGATTAACTTACAATACTATAATATTATAACTAAATATTATAGTGTTATAATAAATAATAAATCACAAAATATAAGTTCTAGAATGATATATAATTTATTTAATAAATATAAAATAACTGACCAAAGACAAAGGGATAATATAAATAATTATATGTATAGATATCATTTATATTTCCAATAATTTATTCTTCATTAATATCAAAAAAAAATTTAAATAATTTATTTTTGATATTAATTTTTTTTTTAATTAGTTTAAATTGTTTAATTATAAAAAAATATTTAATTAAACAATATTTATTCAAACATTTTAAATAACTTTTTATTATTAAGTTGAATTTTTTTGAATTAATAAATTTTGTAATATTTGTTTTACTGATATTACAAAATTTATTATTTCTTTTAATACATTTTTTGCATTTTATATTAGCAACATAAAACATAATATGCCTTTATTTAATTAAAAGATAATTAAAAATTTATAAATTTTTCTATCTCTTGTTTTTGTTTTGCATATATTTCTTTATGTTCTTCGTGTTCTTGTGAAAGTCTTTCTTTTAATATTACATGTGATTTAAGACTACTAATAATACTATCAAAATCATGAAATACAATATTAGTATTATTGATTGTTTTTGAAGAAGAATGTAAATTTTTCTTTTAATATTTCAATCTCTTGTTTTTGTTTTGCATATATTTCCTTATGTTCTTCGCGTTCTTGTGAAAGTCTTTCTTTTAGTAATGTTACCTGTGATTTAAGACTACTAATAATATTATCAAAATCATCAAATACAATATTAGTATTATTGATTGTTTTTGAAGAAGAATCCATTTAATATATTCTTAATAATACATAAGAAATAAATCAATTTTTTTAAATTTTGATTTATTTCTTATGTATTATTTAGAATATAATGAAAAATAATACTTTTGATATTATGAAAAAATATAATAAAGAATTTCAAAATATCTTGAGAAACGCGGAAGATCTACATAAATGTAATAAATCTAAATGTAAAAAACAATTTGATGAATTTCAAAAATATTCAACAATTATTATGGAGAAACTGCGAAATGTAAATCTTGAAGAAACTGCACTAATTAAAAAATTAAATTTACAAGGTGATAAAGTGAAAAATGATTATATAAATAATAATGATGTTAAAAAATTTTTTGAATATAAAAAAAAAAAAAGTCCTTATGATAAAAATATAGAAGTGAATTTTAAAAAACAGTTTAAAATTTATAAGAAAAATATAAAAAAGAATCTTAAACTTTATCAAAAAACTGAAGAAGTTAAGAAATTCAATAAAGAACTTAAAAATATACTATCTGAATTAGAAACTAATATACATGCGATAGAATTTAAAAAATGTAGTTTTAAAGAATGTTTAGAAGTACATAAAAAAGGTATATATATCGTAAAAGATTTTGCAAATAAATTATGTAAAGAAAATATGAAAAAATCTTGTAAAATACATAAGTTTATTGATAAATTAGATTTAACAAAACTTACTTTTAATGATAATAAAAAAATGGTAATTTTAATTAAAAAAGGTATTTATTGATACATATATATATATATATAACCTGTGTTTTTATTTATCAAGTATATCAATGAGTTCAAGACAGAAGGTCTTTGGGAACAACCATCTGTTTGGTAGAATTTCAAAACCTATAATCCCATTTATTAATTCTTTTTGTTTTGCAGCTAATTGATAACTCATTGGTGAAATTTTTGCCCAAACCTGGTTTTTACTAACCAGTATGATATGAGCAATGGATATATGTCTTATAAACTTATATTTGTTGTTACTATAACATCTGCCAAAAATTTTATAATGGGGTTGTTTCATTACATTCATAAACAAGTGAATAATAGATGTATTTTTTACTTTATTTTTATAATTAATTTTTTTTGTAATGCGAACTATCTCTTTATAGTTGTTATTTACGCTATGTAATAAAATTATAATCCAGTAATATATAAGATAAATATCATCCTTAATAGCATTTTTATCTTTTTCAGATACATTATTATCCAAATATATACATAAGGTATATATGAATTTGGGGGTTTTATAATTGTATTTTTTGCAAAATGTTTTGCAAGTTTCTGATATAAAGGTTGTTAAATTATATGATTCTTTATATTTTCTACTTACATAATCAATATCTGATATTTTCTCAAGGTACGAATTGTATTTTTTTGAAACTAATGAAATATCTTTAAAACTATCTACACTAATGTGTTTCAACACTTCGCTAACTATGTCTTCGTTGTGAAAAATTGTTTGAGTATCCATATTCTAAACTGAATTACAGTTGATAGTGCTGATTGATATGACGGTTGCTCTTCGTTTGTTGTTATGAACAACACACAACAAAAAAAATCATTTTTTTCTTTTATTTACCTTTTTCTGTACATTTTACTTTTGTTAATATTTAAGTTAACTTAATTCATTCTTATTACAAATAAAGGTTCTATATTTTTATCAATCGGAAAAATATATTCAATAGTTTTATTTATTTCTATAAATTCTAATTTACCTTTAAATTCATGTAAATTATTTTCATCTTGTTTAATATAATTTCTTGTTATTTTTTTAAATTCTTTGATAAATTCACATAAATTTTCATTATATAAATCAATAGTATAACCATTTTTTAACTTATATTTTTTTAACTTATTTGTTATATCTAAAATTAGTTGTAATCGTTCTTTTTGTGTATAAAAACTTTTCATATATATAATATATATGATATTTATATTTATTACTCTTCTTCATCAGATTTAATTTGAAGTCCTTTCCATCCTTTGTTATCAATCGGATAAGGTCCAATAATTTTTTCAAAATATGCTCTTAATTGATTTCTATCAGGTTGTTTTTTATTTTTAGGAATATTAGAATAACACCATAATCTGAAATCATTATAAACAGTCATTAAACCTGTTCTTGTAGTCGTATCTTGCGTATTAATAATAAGTCTTTCGTTTTTATATTGACCAATAATATCATTATTATTTTTATAACTTTCTGTTGCAATTCTTACTTCCATTGGTTCGTGAATACAATTTGGATTAATATGTTTGTGTCTTTCAATAAGCATACTCATAAATGTTTCTGCCCATCTATCAAATTTATCAGATAATTCTAAATCCATTGAAAATTCGTTTGCTTTAGTAGGATTTTCGCAAAACTTAGATAAAAATTCAATAACTCTAATTCTTCTCCAAGTACCACCATCATCACTAGGTACTTCTGGAAGTTCGTTACAAGTTAATATCATTTTAAATTGTGGTTTAAATTCATAAGGTTCTTTATATAAACCTCTACATAAAATTCTATCATTACCTGATAATTCTTTCATAAAACCTATATTAATCTTATCTTGCTCGCTAGGTTCTTGCATAACCGCAAATCTTCTACCTTTAGTTCTTTCAAGTTCGCTTTGTGCACTATTAGATGCTGCTCTTTTTTGAGTTAATAATGCAATTGGTAAAATACAATAATAATCACCAATTGTTTTTTGAATAAAATCTAATAATCTACTTTTTCCATTACTACCATTTCCAGTAAATACATAAAATCTTTCTTGTGCAATACTACCATCAATAATACATGTTATAATATCAAATACATAATTTTTTACATTTTCATTTACAAAAATTTTTGAAAAGAAATCATCTATTTCTGCAATTTCGGGTGCATTTGGATTATATGGTATATAATTTATTTTACTAGAATGTGAAATATAATCATCTGGCATACCATCTCTGAAAATATGCATTTTTAAATCATAAACACCATTCATAAAACCAATTAAATGAGACCTACTATCTAATAATTCTTCAAATTTTTCATCAATAAATAAACTTTTACATTCTTTCATTATACAATCTTTAAATCCTGAATTTTTTAATTGACTTGCAATTTTTAATGATTTTTTTGCTTTTTCTTTATTTGCTTCCATTTGCAATTCATCATCATTTGAAATTTGTATACTATTCCAGTATTGTGTTCTTTGCATAAATTTATTACAGATATCTTCACTTAAAATAATACGCAATAATAAACCTTCGCTGGTTGATCTCCATTTATGTTTTTCTCTGTCATAATAATACCATGCTATTTTACTAATAGCACGAATATCATCTTTTTTAAATGTTTGAACTACTTTTGCGACATCATAATGTGCTCCATCGCTTCTAATACATTTATCAATCCATGGATATAATGTTTCATTGATAATTTCTTCATATTTATTTTTATTGTCTTGTTTTGCCCACCATCGCAATGTTCCTAAACCCATATTATCTTTACGCATTTTATTCCATATAGTTTGACATTCTCCTTCAATATAAGCAGTTCCAATTTTAGAAAATTCAATCCATGTATCTAGTAATCTATAATCAATATTACGAAGCACCCATCCTAAATTAATCCAATCTTCATAATTTTCAGCACGATTATATGATAAACATTCTAATACTAATTTACGAGATAATATTAATTCATCATCTGTACTATAATTTTTATTTATATTCAAGGATTTTGCAAAAATATTATTTTGTAATTTGCTTTTTTGTTTAGAATCGGTTGATGGTAAAACATGTTTTATATATTCTTCAATTTCTTTTACAATATTATCTTTTATTTTGCATATTTTTTCATCTATTTTGTCATTTCGCATTGAAAATAATTTTATAAATTCTAAATGGTCTAGTGCAGTTATTCTTTTTTTTGTGTCTATTCCATTTTTATAAACTTTTGTTACTGTATATGCTTCACAGTCTGGTTTACGACTGCCGTACATTTGCCATGAATTAACTTCAATAATTGATTTATCTATAATATCTTCATAATTATTACAAATTGGTAAATTAGCGAATAATTCAGATGCAATATCTAAAATTTTTTTTCTAACAAAATGTTGTTCATTATTTGTTAATATTATATATGGATAAACTATGTGTATTCCATCTTTTAGTTTATTTCTTACTAAAGTTGGATTTGATTTTTCCATTAAGTATCCCAAATTATAATTTTCATTAATATCAAAATATTCTGTTAAAATTTTATTATAGTAATACAATATCCTGTCAATATTTTCAGTTGTATAAATACGTTTAATATTAATATTATCTTCCGTATTTATACTAGCAAATCTAAAATCTAAATCAATTCTTAAAGGACTTGGATTTAATGGTTTTTCTGTAAAATGTAAATGAATACCATTTGTAATAGCAATTCCATAAATTCTTAAAAATTCATCATATTCATTATCTGGAATAAATAATGATTTTTTTGGATGCATACTTGTATTAGTATATATTTTTCCTTTTTGAACGCTATATTTATTATAAATAGAATTAAGGTCTTCTTGAATACCCATTCTAAATATTGATTTATATTTATCTTAATATATATAATCAATTTTTATTTTATATAATTTACTCTATAATATAATAATAATAGAGTAAATTATTATCGTTATGGTTTAAATAATAACATTTATTATCATAATACATTACTATCATTGTATAAATTAAATAAAAATATAATATATTAGTATAGAAGACAAAAATTAATGACTGATTTGAATATAGCATATGGTTTTCAAGAAGAAACGATGATGGATAATAATTATACTCTTGAAAATACTATTGATAGTGAAAAAGAAAAAAAAAATAACATTAGTATAGAGAAAACAATTAAAAAAAAAATGGATATTGATGATAGACCCGTTTTAAACAGACAAAATGATACTAATATTCCGATTAATTTAAACGATGTTATTTCTGATACAGTATATAAAAAATTTCCACCAAATCAAATGAATCAAATGAATCAAATGAATCAAATGAATCAAATGAATCAAATGAATCCTCAAATAAATCCCCAAATTATAAATAATACAAAAAATGATATGCAACAAGTTTACGAAAATACATTTTGGACTAGATTTATTAACAAAAAAAATGAAGTTTATAAATTATTCTTATTTTCACTTGTAATTGTATTAGCAATTAGTACAGATAAAGTATTTGTACATTATCTAAATAAGTATATTAATGAGAATATTTTAACTAATTTACAAGAACTAATTCTAAGAATTGCATATCCAATATTAATAATCTTAGTATTATGGATTTTTAAAACTATATAATAATAGATAATGGCAATAAAACAAGAATATTGTAGTCCTTCTGCGAAAGATAATGGCCCGACATGTTTATCAAAAGAGTCTTTAAAAAAACTTATTGATATTTATAATAAATCTAAAAATAATAAAAAAGAACAAATAAAATATTATGATAATTATAAACAACTTGAATTATTTAAAAAACTTGATAATAAAATGAAAAACAAAACAAATGGTTCTGGAAAGTATTGGTTATGGCCAGATATTATTTATAAATTATCACCTGTTCATAAATATGATTTAAAATTAATCAAAATAAATAACTTTATTCCACAAATGCCAAAAAAATGGCATAAAAATACAGCGGAATGGTTGTCTAATTACGATATTGATAATGTTATGTTTCAGTATAGTAATTCAAAAAAATATAATTATAAATATATTGGAACATTTTCTATAGATTTTGCACTAAAAGATACTTTTGGAAATTGTTTACATTCTAACTTTTGTAATATAGATATCAAAAAATCATATATAAACAGAAGTATAAAATATATTGGATTTATTACGAATTTAGATAAACATGATGAACCCGGATCACATTGGACATCAACATTTATAATAATTGATGAAAATTCTGATTCTTTTGGTGCATATTATTATGATAGCGTTTCAAAAAAAATTCCTAAAATGATATATGATTTTTTATTAACCATTAAAAATCAATGTAAAGTTATTTATCCTAATAAAAAATTTCAAATTAAATATAATAAAAAACAACATCAATTTAAAAATACAGAATGTGGTATGTTTTCTATTATATATCAATTAAGATGGTTGAATTTACTATCTAAAAATAAAGATACAAATTTTAATGAAGTTATTAATAATAAAAATTTAAATGATAATAATATCAATAATATGCGTGTAGAACTTTTTATTAGATAATTTTTAATATTATATTAATTATATAGAAGTATTATGTATAATCTTATAGGTAGTGGCACTTATGGTTGTGTTACTAATAAATCTATAACTAAAAAAGCTTTAATATATAATTATGTTGCCGGTATAACACGAAAAGAATTTAATTTAAGCGAAAAACAAAATAAACATATATCAAAAATATTTGCAGATAAAGAAGATTATTGCAAAGAATTAGTGATAATTACAACTATTTTGTATAAATATCATGAAAAATTTAATAATATTACTTTTTTTTCAGATTTATCTACAATTCCAAAAAGATGTTCAACTTATTCATTAATTAATATAGAAAATGTTGATTATCATAATAAAAAAAAAAAAGTCTTAGATACATTACAAAAATTTTTTAATGAAAAACCGAAAAAAATTATAGATTCTAATAAAAATGACTCTATATCTCAATGTTTAATTAATAAATTCGATAATAATATACATAATGTTGAATTATACGAACTTGTATATAATTTCGATGGTATTCCGTTAACTGATATTAAAATAAACGATTATGATTTTATAAATGCGTTTATAATTTTCTGTAAATCTTTGGAAACATTTCATCAATTACAATTTATACACAGAGATATAAAGGGGAACAATATATTATATAATGATACTAATAACAAATTATCATTAATAGATTTTGGATTATCTATTCGCGCGGATGAACTATATTCTGATAAAGAAAAATGGTATATTGAAAGTGATTATTTTATTTCACCTCCGGAATTTCGTATATTAAATAGTAATAAATACGGTAATCTAGAAGAATTAAATAGCATTTATAAGAATGAACGATTTTATAATAAGAAAAAAAAAGAATATGATGAATTCTTTAATAACTATCATAATGTTTATGATATTCCAGATAATATTAAAAATAATTCTCATAAAGGAGATATTTATGCTCTAGGATTAACTTTTTTATTACTATATTCTGATAATAATATAGTAATTACGCATAATGATAAAAATTTAATAAATAATATGATATTAAATTTAATTGAAAATATGATTAAAACAAATCCTTTAGAAAGATATAATTTATATGATGTTATTATTGATTTATTTGCAATACAAAAATATTATAAATTTGATGACTCAAATAATTTTATAATATCATGCGATAAAGATATTGCGGGTATCACAAAAACTTTATCAACTTTAACAATTAAAGGTGGTAAATATACACTTAAAAAAAAAAAAATAAAAAAAATAAAAAAACCAATTAAAAAGTTAAAATCATTTCAAAAATTTATTTAACTTTTTGATTATATCCATTTTTGAAATACTATATGCAGCTAAAGTATAACTTTTTTCCTTAAAATTAAATTTATTTATTTTTTTATATTTTTTTAATAATTTTATAAAATAATGTGTATTATTATTTCTAAAATTTATATCATAATATATATATCCCGCTTTACTACCAACTCTCCTAATTGCAAATGTTGGATTTTCGGTGTTTTTAACAAATTTATAATTTTTATTTGTTTTTATTTTTTTAATAACCTTTCTATTTTTATTTTTTTTTATCCATATCTGAAAAATACATTTTATAGGTATATTAAAACTATTATCTGGAAGATTATATGATTTAATTAAATGAAAATTTAAAGGGATTGTTTTTTTCATAAAATATTTATCAAAACTTTTTGGAAGTATAAATGAAATTGTATCACAAAAATTACAAGAATGTTTAATAAATTTTAAAGCCATTGATGATTTTTTACCAAAAGGAGGATTTCCAATTATATGTATTTTATTGTATTTATTTATAAATTTATTATAATTTACTTTTAAATAATTTTTTTTTATTATATTATTGTGTTCTGGTTTTATATCATAAAATAATTTATTATTATATTTATTCAAATACTTTATAAATGACCCATTACCAGCACTAGGTTCTATTATTAAATCATTTTTATTAACACTGATATGTTTCTCGAATAATTTAAAACATATTTTAACGATATCATTATTTGTATAATATTTATCGTATTTATTCATAGTTAATTATAATAAATATTTAAATAATTTGTATCTTTTACAAAGTCCTAAAAATTAGTGAATGATATTATCTTTTTAAATTAATTTTATATTATTATTGTAGAAAGTATTTTATGAATATTATATTAATACATATTATAATAATTATATTATGTATTATCATTTCATGTTATATTTATAAATATTTAAAATATGATTTAATAAATATTAACATATTACTTAAAAATGATATTGAATCTTTTACTTCTGAAACTTGGCAAATTGTTAAATCCAATGAATATAAACTCGCACTAAGAGAACTTAACGATTATAATAAGGGTGCTATAGAACACACAAATCACTGTAATATACCTTGTTAATAAACATCTATATGTTACTTTCTTCGTTAATCAATTTGAAAATTTATAACAACATAAATCACCNTGTTTATTTAATCTCTTAAACATATTTTCTTTACAATCTCCATTTTCATCGGGTCTTCTTTTTTTCGGACATGTTGTTTTTTTTATCAGTTTATTTTTATAACAACAAAAATGGTTATGTTTATTTAGTTTTTTAAAAGGGTATAATTTATTTAAACATTGTTTGCTTATTCTATCTGGTTTTCTAATTTTAGGCAAACAAGTTACCGAATTAGTCGTTTTTTTCTTTTTTTTTGCATATTTATCAGTATCACTTTCTATATCAGAACCATCATGCGATTTTGGACTAATCATATATTTATCATTTATTTTTTTAAATAAATGATAATCAATAGATACTTTTTGTATTTGATTAAGAAGTACTCCAACATTTTCATATTTTTTAGGCATAATAGTATCATATAATTTTTGATCAACTGTTTCCATAATTAATTTTTTTTTATTTGTATTTGGTATTAATTTATATATATGTATATTTATTATTCTTTTTAAATTAATATGTTCCTTCTCATTTATATCATAATGTGAACAAAAACGAATCGCTCGACCTTCTATTTGTTTTTTACCTGCAACATTCCATACTGGATCAATTAAATGTATATGTTGTATATGTTTAAAACTAATACCCTCTTTAATGCTAGGACTTCCTATAAGAATTTTAATCTTATTTCCATAAATATTATTTTCGCTATTAATAATTTTTTTTATAATATCTTTTTGTTTATCATTTTGACTCCCACTCCATATTGCATATATTTTATTTTCGTATTTTGTCCATAAATTATCATCGTTATATACATCAATTATTGATTTCCAACCATTTTTAATTAGATATTTTTCTATAACATTAATACCAACATTTATAAAAGACGTATATATAATATGTTTTCCAAATATTTTAGAAGACCTTATTATATTAATTAATTTATCTAATTTTGGAGCATATAATTTCAAATTACTTATAATAGTATTCATATTATACTTTTTACTTAAGCAACTAATAGCAATTTGTCTTTGATTTGCTAAAAAAGCTTCTCCTTCATAATCATTTGCAGTATTTTTAAAATCACCAGCATTAATAGCTTCATATGTCATATTATCTTGTATATTACTCATAATGATTTCGTGTGTAATTAAATTAGATTTTGGATAAGCATTTTTTGAAGAACCTGAAAAATAACTTATTTTGCCTCTTAATTTTTCTAAATTATAATTATAATTTAGATTTGTTAAATTGTTTTTTATATTTTCATAACTCGGATTTAATAAATAAACTAATTCTGGTAATTCTTTATGAGAATCGTATATTGGTGTTGCTGTTAAAAAAATCAATTTACAACTATTGTGAGAAAATTTTGATAATAATTTTATTAAAGTAGAATTAATAGAAAGTGATTTTCTATTAATTAATCTGCCTTCTGTCTCTATTTCAATATAATTATCAATATTATATGTGTCACTAATTACATTATGTAATTCATCAATAATTATCATATTATTATTTGAAAAATTATTCAAATAATCCAAAATATTATTTGAATTTTTAATACACATCAAACGAAATTTATCATATGATATTATACTATATTTTTTATTTATTTCATTTATAAATTTATTTTTAAGTTTTATTTTATCATTTATATTTACACTATCATTACTATAAATATTATAATCCTCTTTTGAAAAATACTTATAATTTGTACATGGTGATATTAATTCATCATAGAAATTATTTTTTAATCGCGCAGGTAAAATTATTATTATTCTATTTTTAACATTAAGTTTTAAATAATCCTCTGCTAATATAATAGATGTACATGTTTTTCCCGAACCAATCTCATGATATAATAAAAATCGTTTAATATTATTTATATTATCGCTAAAATATTTTTTTAAAAATATTTGTTGTGGTTGTAATTTAAATTCATTTGTTTTTTTACATAAATTATCTATATTTTTAACATCAAAACCTTGTTTATATTTTGTATATTTTTTATATGTTTGGTATCTGCTCATTTAAAATAAAATATAAAATATACTAATTATAAGAGAGATAATATAAATGTTTAGTACAAATATATTATTAGATATAGTTACTATTGTTGTAATAATTATTATAATAATTATTATATTTTTTAATTGCATTTATATTGATAATACTAAATATGTTGAAACTTATTCTAATTTTGACAACAATGATTCAAATATACAATATAATACTGAAAAACCTTTTGATGAATTTACAAAGGAAGATATTTTAAAAAAATGCCCTAGAGGGTGTGGACATCATAAATCTGTACCGGATTGCAGTGATTGCAACAAAGATAGAAAAAATTATGAAAATTCAACACCTAAAGAAAAATTTTGGCTAGATAAGTATCATATAATTGGAGATCAAATGAAAGTATATGCTGAAAACAAAATATTAGAATGGGAAAAAATCCACGAAAATATAAAATTTAGATATACATTTTTAAAAAATAACAAATTGCATACATTTAATATTCATCCTGATTATTTTAATGTTTTATATAATATATATAATCCTGAAAAAAATAGTAGTAATGATAAAGATGTTGCGGAATGGATGAAAAAATTAGAATTAAATACCCAAAATTATAATAATTTAACTAAAATTGATTATTCAAATGATTGGAAATATATAGAATTAAAACCTAAAGAATGGATGTTGGATTGTATTAATGATTATGTTATGACAAATAATTTGTTTAGTAAAAATTTTCAAGAGTATTTATCAAAGGATGATAAAATTAAATACAATATAACTGATTCTACAATAAAAATTACAGAATATTTATCTAATATTGGTAAACCATTAGATAAATCTCATGATATGGCACAAATTAGATGGAAAATGTTTAAAAATTCTACTAATGAATTAGTTAATAAAGAGTTATATGCATTAAAAATTATTGAAAATATTTCAAATGGCAATGGATTACACATCGATGATATTATATTATTATTTAGTATAAACAAAGATTATGCATTGGAATATATTAATTTATTAATTCAAAAATTAGAAATTGCACAAGAAAATAAAAATGATTTTATTAAAACTTATAAAACTGAAAATAGTTGTTTGAATGAGTGTTTTGTTTTTAACTTAAAAACAGATTGTCCATATAATGATGATAAAACATTATTTACAGCACTTAATATACCGGTTAAAACTAAAAATAATTTAAATATATCTATGTATAATTTTTGGCCAATTTTTAAGAATAATACTTATACAATTAATGAAAAAATTTTATTAGACAATAATGAAACTAATTATTGTTCTAAAGAAACTTTATGTTATTCTTCTAATAGTAGTAGTAAAGAAAATTGTTTATTTTTAAACCCTTCTTCTATTTCAGAACCTTTGATAAACAATGTTATTACTAAAATACAATAATTTATTCATTTTCTAAATTATTATAAAATTTTTCTCTTATAATATTATAATCTAATTCATATCCATTATCAAATTCTTTTTTGCTATATTTTTCTTCCATTTTTTTATAATTATCAATATTTATATCTAAATTATTATCATTTTCTATATCACTTTCTGCATCTTGTTCCTCTTGTAAATATCTATACTCTATAAAATTCATTTTATATTCCGGATTTATTATAGATTTTACAAATTTTTGTTTTTGTTTTGGACTATAATAATAAATTGCAAAAACAATATTATGATTTACTCCACGAAAATCATATAATGTACCGTCCGAATTATTAAATTGAAGTGTTATTTTACTTAATTTTCCAATTGGATGAAATTCTCTTAACTTTAATTTAAGATATGATGTACTTTCTTCATTTAATCCCCAATTACTTACTCTTATTTTTGCTAATCCAAGGGTGTTCTTTGTATAAGATAACGACCCATATAGATGTTCCTCTATTTCTGGACATTTTAATATAATATATTCGCTACCTATTAAATAAATAATACCCGGTGCTATAATTTTATATTTAGATTGGTATTTATATGAATGAAATATTTTTTCGTAATTAATTATTTTGTTAATATTTAAATAAGTATAATTATTTATATATTCTGATTTATCACTAACTTTAGAATAAAATCCTAAAGTTTTATTTAATGTAGAATTATTCATATCAAGTATTATATGTCTATTTGCTTCAAATTTTAATATATTTTGTATCTCAACCGGTGTTGTATTTCCATTACAATTTAATTCTAGTTCAAAATTATCAGTATCTATTAAAAATTTATCACTATCCACTTTATCATCTTCTGTTGTACGATTTAATATTTTTAAATTAATATTATTTCTAAATTCAGTATTTATAGCAACTATTAATTTATTTAAAGTATAATTGCCTATAGGTATTTCTATTATAAACAACTCGAAAAACATTCTCAGTAATTCATTATAGTCTTCTATATTATTTATATTTAAATTATCATTAAGCATTGGATAATAATAATTAATTTTTGGTGCATAATAATATGATGGTATTATTTTATAATATTGGTTATCAACTAATATTAATGTATCGGATAGTAAGTCACCTCCATCTATCCCCGTCAACTTCCACTCATCTTTTGGTATATGTATTTTATTATATTTATTTTTATATGTTGTATTGGTCTCGGGGTCGGGGTTAATTAAGTTATCTAAAGTTTCATTTGTTAACCATAATAGTTTACCAGTGACAAGACATCTTGGATTTACTATATAAGTTGTATCACTAGTTATCCAATATTGATTTTCAATCTTTATATATGATGGAGAAGTTATGACACCAATAACTTCTTTGAGTTCATCCTCTATAGCGCCGGTGTCAATTTGAATTTCAACATCATTCTCGCGATTCTTTCTAATATAAGTCTCCAGGCCATCATTTTGCAACCTAGGGTACTCATCTGGAACGGAATGCCATGGTATTTTAATCCATTTTAAACCCGTTGTTATTTTAATATAAGTATTGATATTGTTATTAAAATCATAAGAAAGATTATTTAATTCTATATTTGTAAAACTCAGGGAATTATTATTAATAATTTTATTCCGCATCGCCGCCTCAAAGGGCGCGGGCATGTTATAATACTTATTAGTACTTGATATATTGGGTGTATTTATCCAATTTACCCCAATATCTAAATTAGTTTTTGGTTTATAATATTTATAACCTGTTCCACTTGTTCCACTGGTGATACGAAAATAATTATTTTTATTAATTATATCATCTTTATTTATATTTAATAAATTGAATTCTTCTGGTGATAATTCTAAGTCTTCTTCAGTAGTTAATAACTCTAACTTATTAATCATTATTGTATCAGTTAATTTATCACCATTTTCTGGCTCTTGTTCACCTATATATTCCCATATAAATCCATAATTATTATCTGGTGCTACAGAACCTACATTATACCAATGTAAGTAAAAATCAGCGTTATTATCAATTATTGGTATAATATTATAACTTCTTAATTTATTTATTATATAATCAGAAGTTTTATAATCTTCGCCGGGTGTGTATTCTGATTTTAAATCTTCTGATAATCCAGGATTAAAAATGGTTCTATTCTGATATAAATCGTTATCAACTTCACTTACACGGTCTATCTCTTTTCTCTTCCATTTCGATTTATCTATAACCTTAATATAGTTATATTTATTTAGATTTGATATTTTATATTTAAATATATCACTTATATTAGTGCTTATAAGAAGATCATCTGATAAAGTATAATTTACTATCTCATTTTCCGACAAATGCTGATCTTTCTCCCTCAGTTCCCATTCAAATCCTTTAGTCATATCATAATAATTAATAATTGGGTTTTTAAGAGTATTAATATATATATATAATTTATTACTATTTTTATCTATATTATACATTGTTTTTGGTATACTTACATCTAATACTTCTATACCAAAAACATTTTTAAATGGTATATCAAAATTAATTACATAATTATTTGGTTCAGGATATTCTTCTTGATCTCTAAATTTACTATCAACAATAAATGTGTAATTTTCTTTAATACTATTTTCTTTCATATAGTCAACATCTTCAATAGACATTATAGACTTAATAAAATAGTATAAAATATATTTGTATTATTTTATTATAGACGCTTTATATATGTTTAATATACAACACATATATACTAATCACTACGATAATATTATAATAATAGGTGATATACACGGTGATTTAAAAAGATTTAAAAATATATTATTAAATGAAAATATAATTTCAAATAATCTTGAATGGATTAAAGATAATATAATTGTTATACAATTGGGTGATCAAATAGATAGTGCTAATAGAAATATATCGATTTCAGAGTGGGAACTTATTAAAGATATTGAGGTATTAGAATTTACTAATTTATTAAGCAAATTAGCTAAAACAAAAAATAGTTTATTTATTTCTTTAATTGGTAATCATGAATTAATGAATTTTTTAGGTGACTTTTCTTATGTATCTCAAAATAGTTTATATTCAGAAAGAATAAATAACTTCAAAAAAAAAGGAATTTATAATAATATTTTAGCAGATAGACCTATTGTTGTTAAAATAAATGATTTGATATTTTGTCACGCTGGAATTACTAAAAATCATTTAGATATATGTGATAAATATAATAAAGATATATTTTATATTAATAATATATGGACTAATTTACTTACTAATAATATCGATAAAAAGGATATTGAATTAATAAATAAATTGATATTTGATAATAATGGTATTTTATGGACAAGAGAGATGCAAGAAAAAAAGGATGTAGATTATGTTTGTCAAAAATTAAATTGTAATTATATATTTGTTGGACATAATACTGTGGATAAAATAATATTACATAATAACATTTGGTATACAGATAATTGTATTTCAAGATCATATGGTAAAACAAATTATCAATATATAGTAATTGATAGTCAATATAATGTTAATATAAAATCTTTATAATTAATTTTTTAAAATTATAGCATATTTTAAAAAAGTACATATTCTTAAAATTTTTTAAAAAAAAAATTAAAATTAAAAAAATAAATTATGAATAAATATGTACTTTTTTATTCATAATTATTAAAAATTGATAATGGCAATGTATTTAATACTTTATTTTTGTATTTTAATATTAATGGGTGAAATATACAACCTAACATTTCTACCCATTCAATTGGATATTTACTATTCTTATCAAAAGAATCTCTTGGATGTTTTGCTGGATTTTTTTTCAACATTTCTAATTTTTCATCTAATAAAGTAATCATATTATTATACCATTCATTTGTAAATTCTGTGTTTTTTTTACAAATATACGCACAATTTCCAATTAGTAATGTATGATGTATTCTATTAACACCTCCTCCGGGAATCTCTTTATATCCAATTATCACTATTATATAAATCTTCGAAACTTTTTTTCCAACTACCAGTAGTTTTTTTTATATCAGAATACCCCCCTCCATAAAAATTCATAAAATATGTTCTCAAATAATCTGCCTTATGAACAGCACTTAAATATTCATATCCATTATGTAATGGATAATCGTGTAATATATAATTTTTTAAATTGTTTTTATCTATAAAAATTATATTACATTCAGTAATAGTTTTTAATTGCTCAATACTATTCAAACGATTTTTGCAATTTCATTATCATCTGTCCAAAATACATATATATTATACATATTTATATTTATATTTATATAAAAAATGAATTATATATTATATAATATTGATAATATTATGACTGATTGTTATTCACAAGAATTTGATAATATATTAAAGAATAAAAAACTAGAATTAGATAAAATTTGTAGTGAAAAATATAAAAAAAAAAATACAAACACTGAAGATGTTGAAGTATTATCTTATAATGTTAAGAAAATATTAGGCAAGCAAAAAGAACATGAAAATAATAGACTTTTAAAATCTAAGGCCCATCAAAATAAATTAGATACCGAATTAAGTAATTTATTATCGTCAAATAAAATATGATAAACTTTATATATATATAAACATGTTCTTACATTTAATATATAATAAAGTTTATTTAATTAAAAAAATGTCACTTGAAAATAAAATTAATAAGTTTAATATTAAAGATAATTCTACTAAAATTATTTTTAAAAATAATGATGATTTATATTATGATACCATAAGAAAACTTGATAATTTATTATATAAATATATAAAATATAATATAAATTTAGATATTAAAGATTATGACATATTAATTAATGAACATATTGATAAGCAATTTATAATTAATAGAGTTAAATATTTAGAAAATAATAAAAAAATATTAAAAGAATTATTAGAATATCCATATATTGAACAATGTACATATAAATGGTATGAAATTAGAAAAACTTGTCTCACAGCAAGTGATTTAGGCAATGCATTAGCAAAAAATAATAATTTACTTGCAAAAAAAAAAGCAGGTGTATATATTGACAATACTGATTTTCAGAATATACCCCCCTTAAAATGGGGTAATATGTTTGAAGATATGGCAATTAGATGTTATAAACAAATGAATAATAATATACCTGTTCATATATTTGGTCTCATTCAAAATAAAAGTATTCAAAATTTTGGAGCATCACCTGATGGTATTAATGATTTGGGTATTATGATAGAAATTAAATGTCCATTTTCAAGAAAAATTAAAAAAGATGTTATTCCTGAAAAATATTTTTATCAAATACAAGGTCAATTGGCAGTGTGTAATCTAACAGAATGTGATTATGTTGAATGTGTCTTTAAGACTTTCGATACAGATTTCGAATATTTTAACTTTATAAATGAAAAAAAATACGAAAATATTTATTTTGGAATAATTGCAGAATTTTATGATAATTTAAATAAAAAACATTATTATTTATATAGTAATACCTTCTTAAAAAAAGAAGATACTATTGTCGATATTGAAATTCAAATTAAAAATGCAAATAATAATCTAGAATTTATTAAATTAACACGTTGGGTATTAGAAGAAATATATATACAAAAAGTTGAATTAAATAAAAAATTATGGGAAACTATACCAAATAAAATTAATGAATTTTGGAACAAAGTAGAAGAATTTAAAAGTTTGCCTATTGAATATAAAGAAAAAAAATTTAAATTTATCTCAGATTTGTAAAAGTATCCACATTGAAATATTCAACCTCTTTTTTATATTTACATAAATTTAAGTAATATAATATTAATACTAGTGTTATCAGAATTAATAATATATTAATTTTATCCATTTTATACTAATTAGATATTATATTTTAATTATTTACGCCATAAATTAAAATGGTATTCTCTACAATCAAGAAGATCTATGACATATTGCGCAATTGTCTAGTATTTTTATCATTAGAAGATAAAAGTTATTCTTCTATATTCTTAAATTTATAACAACAAGTAATATGTTATCAAACTAATAATTACAATCCTCTATTTTTTATCAAATATTTGCAGTATGACTATCAGGTGTTTCATTGTCATTTATTTTATTATATAAATTAGTTTGTAATGCGGCGGCATGTAATAATTTATATGTAACATCGTCAATTTTTTCATTTAATTTTACTATTTCATTATTTGTAAGTTGTTGATAATTTTGAAAATTTATATTATTTCTAGTCACTTCTGCTATATTATCTGTTAAATCTGTAGATAATTCATTATACATATTTAAAAATTTAGAATTTAAATTTTCATAATTTTGATTATCAAAATTTAAACCACTTATTATTTTACTATTCTCATCCTCTCGGTCTCTCGCTCTCTCTCTATCTTTTTGCATATTACTTATGTGATTTTCTAATTTAATTTCTAATTTATTTATATTATTATTTATATTATTATTATTATCTTGACTTATTTTAATTATATCATCGTTTAATTTTATATAATCATTTATAGCTAAAAAATTTGAATTATCATTATAGTCCTTTATATATAAATCACTTACATATAATTTATCACTATACACATAATATGGGTTTTCAATATCATTTTTACCTTTTTTGATATATAAAGGAGCATTTTCATTTTCCCCACCAAAATATATATCATTGTTGTTAAAATGTGTTATTATTTCATTATTATTATTTTTAATTTTAATATTATTTGATTTAATATTATATTCATTATCATAATTCATCTCTACACATTCTTTATTACTATTGCATAATTTTATAGTATCTACAGGAGGAATTGTACTATTTTCTACAAATTTACCAAATATAGATTCATAATCTGTTAATTTTCTATTTGTATTAACAAGTATACTATTATTATTATCAATATCATTTACTAATGTTGTAAAGCGCATATGCGTATCGTCTCTATAATTATTCATTTCAGAATAATGATTTTGAATATCTCGTCTTAACTCAGATATATCTGAGTTAAAGTTATTATAATTTTCAAAAGTTTCATTTGTATATTTTGATTTAAAAATTATTATAAATATTATTATTAATATTGATATAAATATAAGTATATTTTGCAAATAATACATTAATTATTCTTTACTAATTAATAATATTATTATTAGGAATTTATAGTATTGTAACAACTTTTAAGTTATCCATATTTCTCCTCGCGCCGCCCAACACCTTTTTCTCCTCTGCTGCTGCTGTGCTCCTCCTTCTGTCCTGCTCCTCCTCTTCCTCCTCTTCCTCCTCCTCCTCATCCTCCTCACTCTCCTCGTCCGTGTCCTCCTCATCCTTCTCCTCTTCCTCCTCCTCCTCCTCACTCTCCTCGTCCGTGTCCTCCTCATCCTCCTCCATGCCCCCCCCTTGCTCCTCCTCCTCACTCTTCTCGTCCGTGTCCTCCTCATCCTCGCCCTTTTTCGCTGTAATGTCACCACCATTATGTGCTGTATTACTTTTAATTCTGCGAATTTCCTTCTTATTATTCATATTCATAACATTATTGCCACCACCATTCATATTATTGCTATCATTATTATCCTCATATGTAATCATATCAAAATTCATATATGTATTATTATCAATATAATTTAATCCATCTGTATTAAGTCTCATTTGTAAACCCATTGTTTCTAATTCTTGTACGAGTAATTTAAAACAATATGGTGTATTAATTTCGACAATATTTTTATTACTATCACAATTTCTACATTCTAATATATAGTTTTTTTTATTTGGATTATATATCGCTAAAGTACCACAATTTTGACAAACAGGCCATTTATAGTCATCTGCTCTTATTGTCATACTTTCCTTCATAAATTTACTAATTCCATGACTTAAAACACTATCTCTTTCCATCTCGCCTATACGCAATCCTCCTCCTTTTCTTCTACCAGCAGTAGGTTGGCGTGTTAAGGACGCTTTAGGTCCAATATCTCTAGCGTGCATTTTTTCAGCAACCATATGTTTTAATCTAAAATAAAAAGTAGGTCCTATAAATATTTGTGTTTCAATTTGCTTTCCATTAAAACCATTATACAACAATTCATCACCATGTTTATCAAAGCCTAAATCCTCCAAATTATTATAAATTAATTTTTCTTCAAATGGTAAAAAAACAGTACCGTCGCCAAAATTACCATTAATGCATGATAATTTAGCAAATGCACATTCAACTAAATGTCCAATTGTCATTCTCGATGGTATAGCGTGTGGGTTTATAATTATGTCGGGTCTAATTCCATCTTTAGTAAAAGGCATATTTTCTTCAGGTATTATCATACCTATAACGCCTTTTTGACCATGTCTTGACGCNTGTTTATCACCAAATTCAGGTCTTTTAATTTTTAAAAATCGAACCTTACAAATTTTTGTATCTTCGTCATTAATTTTATTACCAACAAAAACCTTATCAACTTTACCAAAAAGGGAATTGTCGGTAGTAATAGAGCAATCGGTATAAATTATTTCTTTTACTAATTCTATAAAAACCCCNTTTTTAACTTCCTTATAAACATATTTTTCGCTTAACATGCCAACAACAACAACTTTTTGTCCTTTGGGTATATAAATTCCTTCTGAAATAAATCCATTATCATTAATATGATTATAATTAGCTGATTTCATATTATTAATTTTAAAACCTTTTTCTTGATATAACATTGGATTAGCAAATATTATTTTTTCATATTGTGATTCAATTTTTGATGTTGCTGTAATTGATTTATAATAAGATAATGAGAATAAACCTCTATCAAGAGAATGTTTATTTATCATTATACTATCTTCTTGATTAAAACCAGTATAACTCATTATAGCAACAATAACATTAAATCCATTTGGCAAATTATTGTTTAATGTATAATCAGATATTCTAGTAGTAATAAGTGGTTTTTGTGAATAATGTAATACATAAGACATAGTATCAAATCTTTTATTAAAACTAGTAGCATATACTCCAATTGCTTGTTTACTTTGTGCTGCATGGAAAACATTTCTAGCCGATTGATTATGATTTGCCAATGGTATATTTGAACTAATTGCACTTAACATAGTTGACGGATGAATTTCGACATGTGTATGAAAATTTGTTATATCACTATAATTCATTGCGATATATGTTGAATCTTGTTCATCTATATCAACATATTCAATCATAGCACCATTTTTTTCTAATAAGTTTAATATTTCATTATCTGGTTTATTAGCAAAATACGATAATGTTTTAGGGGATGTATAAAAACTTTTATAATATAAATTATCATTTTTATCACTTTCTTGCAATATATTAATAGTACCTGTTAACATATCAAACCAATTAGTAAATTTATCAAGTTTAGATATTTTAGACGATATAATAAGTGGTCTACAACATCTACCAGAATCACTTAAAATATTTATAATATTATTTTTAATATCCCATGAAATAGAAATTAAAATATTAATTAAATTATTTCTTCTATATGCCCTTAATGTTCTAATTAATAAATTTGGGTCATATGTTATAGCATAATATGAACCATTCAAAAATATTTTAGTAATATTCCTATTAATAATTTTATTAAAATGTTGAATTAAAATAACAAATTCAAAGTCATTAAAACAATCTTTAATATAATTTATATCACTATAAGGAGTTACTTTTGCGAGCAACGCCATGTTTTTCAAATATCCAACTGAACCTCCATCTGGTGTTGCAAAAGGACACATTATACCATATTGTTGTGAATGTAATCTATGAGGACTTGTTAATTTGATACTTCTATCTAATGGTAAATTAATATTGCGCAAATGTGATAAAAATCCTATATAAGAAATTCTTGATAAATCCTGTACAATACCTAATTCCGGGTCGTCAGTATCTTCAAGTCCCCACATGCCTTTTAATGATCTTGAAAAACTTTTAGTAATAATTAATGATGGAATAATCCTATAAATATTATTATCATTAATAAAATAATCATAATTATTNTAACTTTTCCATGCACCATAATTATAAGTTCTATCTAAATTATCTCTTATAAATTTACTTAATTTTGTATAAGATTCATAAAATAATTGCGATAATAAATAACCACTTATATCTACTCTTTTATAAGTGTAACTATCTCTATCGCTAACATCTGATATATTTAAGCAACTATTTATAAATTGTTTTATTAGATGTCCTAAATATTTACTTTTATTTTCAAATAATGGAATATTGGGGAATAAATCAGTAACTAATGCAGTTTTGATATGTTCAATTGTTTTATACATGGATATTGGTTTCATATATTCAAATGCATCTTCAAGTGTATATACATTTGATGCGGTAGTTATAGATGGTCTAATAAAATTTAAAAAATAATTTTTTTCTGTTTCATTTAAATCATCGCCAAAAATTAAATCACATATATCTTTATCAGATTCTACACCTAATGCTCTAAATAATATAAAAACAGGTATTTTATTACCATTTATTGCTTTAAATGTACATAAAATAGAGCCTTTTTTAGAAATATAATTTTCATTAACTTCTTTTTCTTCTATATTTATTGTTGTTTTAACCAAATAAAATTCAATTGTTTTTGGATCTAACGCGCTTTCACCTACCTCACTTGTACATTTTATATTTCCTTTATATGAAAAATTATCGTCGTCATTTAGTTTAGATACAATTAATTTATTAGTTGTTATTCTTTCCTGTGCTATAATTACCTTTTCTTTACCATCTATTATAAAATATCCACCCATATCATAAACACATTCATCTAGTGATTTTAATATTTCAGAACCTTGACCACTTAATATACATGCGTCACTGTGTAACATAATTGGTATTGAACCAATTGCAACATTTTTAAATACATTTTCAAAATTGTAATTATCATCATCTGTAATTTTAACTAATACATTAGCATATATATGAGTTTCATAAGTTAAATTTCTTAATCTTGCATCATTTGGTGTAATTATTTTTGGAGATGGACCATCAAAAGTTATAGGACGGTCAATAAAAATTTCATCTGAATTTTTATTTCCTACATATATTTCTATTTTTATAATAATTTCTCCGGAATCATTATATTTTATCATAGTAATAGGATTATATGATTTTATAATATTAGGTATATTATTTTTAATAAAATCTCTATAACTATCTAAATGATGGCTTGTAAAAGGATATTTGTGATTCTTAAAATATAAATCTAGTATATTCCATTCATTCATTTTATTAATCTATAAGTATTTTATATTTTTATATCTATATAAAATATAATTAATATTATTTATAATGTATAATAATGAAATTAGTGAAATAAATTTAGAAAAATTAATTGATAGTCTAATAATTGATATATCTGATTATAATGTTGCTAGTGTTATATCATCCATTCTTAAAAATAAATATAAATATATTGGAAATAATAAATGGGAATATTATGATAACAAACAAGAATCGTGGATTAACGATATAAAAAATAAAAAATTTATTAGTGATATAAATACCAATATTACAAATTTAGTATTAAATAGAATATATTACTATGAAAAGTTGAAAAAAATTAATATTAATAATATTGATTTATATAATAGTTATGATATTAGTAATAAAAAATTACTAAATATTATTTCTAAATTTCACAATAAAAAATATTTAAATTCTATTATTAGAGAAGTAAAACCTTTTTTTAATTAATGACAACTATAGAAAAATTGATATTAAATGTAAAAAAAAAATGTGACTATAATATATTTAATAGTATTATAGTAGAAAAAATAGATAGTAATAATATAAAATTATTAATTAATAACTTTTATCAAGAATGCGCTGAGACACGGTTTTCAAATAATGGTATAATATTAAATTATATTAGTAATTGTACTAAATGTATCAAATTATATAGTAATATATCAAATATTACTATATATTTATATTACAAAAAAAATAATAATTCAATATTAAAATTAACTAAAATATATAGAAGACTTATTATTATATGTCAAATATACAATATTAATAAAAAACTTACATATCATTTAGCATTATGTAAATTTAAAAGATATATGCCAAATAAAAATGACATATTTAATTGTATTAATTTTAATGGCGGATTTACAAATATAAGAGGTAATGACATATATATTTATAGAAATTGTGAATATAGTAAGGTTATTTTACACGAGTTGTTTCACCATATAAACATTATAAATGATACAACTATGTATATTGATAATAATGATATGTATATGATTAAAAAAAAATTTAATATTTCACATAAAACTATTTTTTTACCAAATGAAGCAAATATAGAATTTTGGGCAACATTATACAATTTAATTTTTATTTCTTGTGAATATAATATTAATTTTAATATACTATATAAAAAAGAACTTGAATTTTCATATAATCAAGTTTTGAAAATTTTAAATCATAATAATAAAAATTTATGGTATGAAGAAACAAATGTTTATTGTTATTTTATATTAAAGTATATTTTATTAAAAAATTATGATAAATTTTTAAAACTTGATTTACCTTATGATTCAAAAAAATTCATAAATTTTTTTGTAAAAAATTACAAGGACATTAGTAATACAAATAAAAAATATAATAAAAATAAATCATTAAATACAATGGTATTTAGTTCTTTTTAGATAATTACGAATTACCCAATATTTTATTTGCTATATCTTCTGGTTGTTCAAATGTGCTTTGTGTAGTTTCAATTAAATTTCTTTTTGTTGTATTATTTGAATTTATATTATAACGATTTTTTATAATATCACTGTGTTTATTTATAGTTTTTACTGTACTACCATCTCTTAAAAGTATAAGTGGTTGTATTATTTTGTCTAATTCATCATTTTCATCTGCATCTGGAGATTGTGTTTCGTCTGGATATTGTGTTTCATCAGGAGAATGTGTTTCATCTAGAGTATTTTCAAATTTTTCAATTTTATAACAATTATTTAACATTTTTTTGATATAGATAAAAATTAATACCAAAAGTATAATATATACTATGTTATAATATATAAATATATATCGCATTCTATAAAATATATATATTAAAATACAAAATGATATTAATTGAAATTGATACAAGAGAAAAAAAAATATTTAATAATTTTTTATCAAGAAATTTAGACATTTATAAACAAGATATAGAAATAATTTCAAAAACTTTAGAATTAAGTGATATAATTTTAAATATTGAATCTATTAATAAAAAATTATATTTTGAAAGAAAAACACTACAAGATTTGATTTCATCAATTACAGATGGTAGATACAAAGAACAAAAAAAAAGATTATTGTCAAATATTGATAATAATAATATAACTTATATTATTGAAGGAGATACTATTAATAAAAGTTTTTCGAGAAATAATACTAATATTTCTAGTATATATTTGAGAACTTTATATAGAGATAACATTAAATTAATTTTCACAAATAATATAGAAGAAACAGTAACATTTTTATTATCACTTGCTTGTAATATAATAAGATATCCTGATAAATATAAAAATATTAATAATGATAGCAATATAAATAATTATCTATCTGATATAAAAATAAAATCAAAAAAAATTGAAAATATTACTCCAAATAATTGTTTTTTATTACAATTATCACAAATACCAACAATTTCATATACAATTTCTAAATATATAAGTAATAAATATAATTCAATGCCAATTTTAATTAATGAATTACAAAAAATAGAAAATTATGATAATAGAATTAAAGAACTATGTACAATCGAAAAAATAGGAATTGAAAAAGCAAAAAAAATATTAGAATATTTAAATATAAATTAATATGCTAATATCATTACACCAAAAGATATAAAAACAAAACCAACTATCATCGTGTATGTTATTTTTTCTTTAAAAAAAATATAACTTATTAGTAATATAACTATCATATCTATTGCACTAAATATTCTAATATATGCAGGATTTGGTGTTATTTTTATTATTTTATAAGTAATAAGTGTAGTAATAGAAATAGATATGGCTACAATTAATATAATATATGAATTTAGTTCTTTAAAATCGTCTAATTTTAAATATTTTATAGAATATATTATTAAAAATAGTGCTGAAAGAATATTTGCTGCAATTGGAAAAGAATAATTTAATTTTATATTTCCATATTTATTTATTAAAATTACCATAATCACTAAAAATGTTTTTATTAAACCTAGTTTAAACCACTCGTCCATTTATTTTCTAATATACCATATTAAAAGATTTAATATATAAACAATAAATTATATATTTCCAACTTAATCATATCTGCTGTTTTTCTTCTTTAAGTAATTGCCTTTTCTGGGCATCTATTAATAGTAGAATTTAACACATTATTCGCCAAACATATCAATATTTTGTAATATTTAGCAATTACAACATGTATGTTATATGAATGTAATTTTTTTATTTGTTAAGAAAATATTTTTAAAATCTAAAATTGATAATGAATTTGACATAATGCCAATATCACAAGTTGTTAATGCTTTTTCAATTAAATTTTCATCTATTTCTTCATATTTATGAAAATCTTTTAAATTTACTTGTGCAATATTAAAATCATTAATAAATTTTTTATTATTTAGTTTTATTTTAATATCAGTATTAATATTATTTTTTTTATAATATTCTATTATATTAAGAATAGCATTAATAGTTTCTAATTTTTTATCAGTACCGTTAATTATTTCTGATTTCCAGATAGTTTTTTTATCACTTAAAATTTTTATAGTTGTTGTAATAACGGATGTATCTTTTTTCTTAATAACATTTAAATTAACTATAAAGTTATGCAAATTATCAAAGTCAATATTATTCGATATAGTTAGTATTTCTTTAATTTTCTTTATTTTTTTGGGTTTTGGTTCAGTTAACATATTAATATATTTATCAAATAATAATTCTTTAACCATTCGTAGTTTTAAATTATCAATTCTATTAAATCTTTTTGTATCATCATGATATATATTTTTACTATTTTTTAATTCAACATCAAGTAAATCCCAATAATCTGTTTCCATATTATAATCAGGTAATTCGTCAATACATAATGCATATAATTGTATAATAGGTTTCATAATTTGATTCGTAATATAATGTAAATAATCTGGTATTAAATTGTTTTCAACAATATATTCTGGATTTTCAATTCTATCACCTTGTAATGTTTCGTTTGTTACATTATCTATTTTTATATAGACATAAGGGATTCTATCATTTACCATTGGTTTATTTCCTGGATCTCTAGAACCAATTCTATCAGCTAATACTTTGTGTGCAATTTTTGTAGGGTCTTTATAAGAACCTCTTAGAGATTTACTAATAGTTAAATCTTTAATAGATGTNAGACCATTTACAAGATCTGATAATTCATCATTTAAAAATTGGATTGATTCATATAAATCTTGTTTATTTAGTAATATATCAATAACACCTCCATATATTTTTTTGACAATATTAGCATTATCTCTTCTTTTTAACACAATTCCCATTGATTTTTGTTTAAAATTATTTACATCAAATTCATATAAATTACCAACATATCTTTTTTTACTTAAAATAATAAATGGATAAAGCGTTTTTTCATAGTTCAATTTTTGCGGAAATGGCATAATTTTTGCAATATCTTTTTCAACTATTTTTCCTATTTCAATTGCATTTTCCAATGCTTGTTTGCCAAATATAGGATTATTATTTTTATCTTTTAGTGGAAATTTACAAAATATAGAATCTGTATCACCATAAATTACTTCGGCNCCATAATTAGTTTCAACAAATTCTTTCGCAGTCATTATCATTTCTCTACCAGTAGCTGTTGTACANGCTGCAATTTCTTTTAAATATATAGGGGATGTTCTTGCTCCAATTTGTCCATANAAAGAATTNGCTGTTACTTTATATGCAGATTGTAATGAATCAAATACATCTTTTTCAAAGTTTGAGAATGTTTCTTTAATATCTATAACATCATTTTTATAAATTTTATTTATTATACCAGTATCAATATCAATAATATTATAATAATCGTCTTTTTTTGAAACATATCCCGAATAACTATTATTATCAGTAGTAATAGTTTGATATTCTATTTTTTTTCTTGTATTTTTTCTTTCATTTAACAACATTATTAAAATTTCAGCAATTATTCCTCTTTTTGGTTCACCATTTTCATCTTTTATTTGTGCAAATTTACATGTTTTAATACCGCATTTTTTTTTCTTATCACCTTTTCCTTCATATAAATCATAAGAAACATCAATATATTCAATATTTGGGTCATCAATAATATATTTATCATCTAATACATATCTGTCGTGTGATAAATCTTTTGATATCATAGAAGAAGGATACAGAGAACCATAATCAAATACAACAATTGGGTCATTTAGATACATACCTTCTTTGGGATCTAATACAACAGCACCTTCATAACCTTCTGTATCTAAATCGAGATTATTATAATTATTAATTACCGGAATAATAAGACCTTTATCCATACATTGTTTTGTAATTAATGAAAATACCTTAATACCTTGTCCTCTTCTAAATAAGAAATTTAAAGGAACTAAACAAACATTACCCATACCAATATTATTTTCAAGTATTTTTAATTTATGCAATAATTTATTAACTAATGCACAATCTTGAATACAATATTTCGCAATCACACATCTATCAAACGAGTTACCCTTATATTTTTCAAAAAGTTCTCTTGGTTTTAAATCGTCTTTTTTATCACCAATATAAATAGATGCAACATTATCTAATTTATAACTATCTAATTTAAAGTCTTTTTGCATTATTTTAAATAAATCAATTAATACAATACCATCCATATCAAAATATTTTAAAGTATTATCACCAAGAGCAGATGATGATAATTGTTGTTCCTTTAAAATACATTTTTTTGTAATTTTTCTGCCTAAACCCATAGCAAATTTATCATTTATTCCAAGTTCAAGTGTTCTATCCCATATATAACTCATATCAAATCCAAATATATTATAACCAATTAATACATCAGGGTTTAATTCAGATATCAATTTTTTCCATTCTAATATAACTTGTTTTTCTGTTTTACATTCTATAACATCACAATTATTTATTTTATCACAAGTATTTAAAGTTATTATATTTTTATAAATAATATCATCGTAACCATATTTATGTACGGTTGTTCCAATTTGAATAATTTCGTCACCATGTAATGATGGTAGAGATTCTGTTAATAATTGATTTATGTCATCCTCATATTTAGCAATTTCACCAACAGATAATTTAGCGGAATTTTCTATAACTTCATTATCGTCTTCATTATCAGATACTTCTATTTCTGAAACTTCATTCAATAACTTAATAATATTATCAATATTTTTTTCAATCATTTTTGGAATATCTTCACTTTTTAATAATTTTTTCGGATAAATCTTATTAATTACAATATTATCATCAATTATTACATCTTTTGTAATAATCGATTTTAACCATATTACCAAATATCTTTTATCAATTTCATATCCATTTCGAGCAACATTCGTTAAATCTTGTGCTAATTTTTTATAATTTTTTCGAGCTAATGGAAAATCACCATGACTACTAGTACATTCAATATCAAAACTTGCAATTAATAATGGTGCAATTTTATTTATATTTATTGGTTTTACATTTTTGTAATTTGTAGTAATATTATAATTACATATTGTTTCATTATCAGTAATATCATATATCTCTATATTAATCCATCCACATGGTTTAATATTTTGTTCGTGAGTGTATCTAATAAATGGNTCAATATTACTTTCATATAATAAGAAACCTTCTTTTTTTCTAGATGAAAAATAATACTTCATTTGATTAAATAACGCCAATGATTTAACTGAAACTTTGATATAATTAAAAATTTTTTCATTTGTAAATCCCCAAAATTCNTTTTTTTTAACAACTGATAAATTATTAAAATGATTTTTTAAATGTTTNGGAATAATATTTTTACTATATTTTTTACCATTCCATTGTGTTTCATATTTTTCGTTAAGCAAAGTATAATTCAATTTATTTACCGCGTTTTGATACTTATTATCACTATATTCATCCCAATGTTCGGGTGCTTTGATGTAAAAATATGGTTCATAATCAATTATATTAACAGAATATGTAATATTATTCTCATCTGTTCCATAAATTAACATAGTATATAAATCTTGTTCTTCGTCATAACTTTTTTTTGGCAGTGTTTTATCATTTTCTGGTATATACCAATCCGTTATTTGTAATTTAATAATACTTTCATTGTTTTCTAATTCACATATATCTTTTCTAGGAAATTCCATTCTAGTTAATACATTAACTATTATTTATTAAATCATTTTTTTATTTTTATTTATATAGTAGATAAATATGGATATTACTTTAGAAACATTGATATTATTTATATTGTTTGGATTAATATTTTATTTAGCATATTTATATAATTATTATAGTAAATTAACAAAAATAAAAAGTACAATAGATAATAGAGATTATTATGTCCAAGATAAAGAAGATGCACAAGATGCTGCTAATTTAATTGCAAAAATTAGAGAAAAAAACTTGATTTTAATTGAACATTTAAAGAAATCATATCAAAGAGATGAAAGAACAATAAGATTAGCTAAAAATTATAGAGAAAATAGTCTAAAGGAAGGAGTTGATGACCCGCGATATACAAGTTACTCTATAAATAAAGGGGAAGAAATTGTGTTATGTCTGCGTAATAAAAACATATTAATGGATATAAATACAATGATGTTTGTTGTATTACACGAATTATCACATTTAGCATCAGAAAGTATTGGTCATACTGATGAATTTTGGACTAATTTTAGATGGATTTTAGAAGAATCAATTAATATAGGTATCTATACACATCAAGAGTTTAGTAAAAAACCAATTGAATATTGTGGAATGTCAATTACATCTAGTCCTATTGATTATATATCAAAATATGATGGAAAAATATTTGAAGGTTTCAAATTAAACACTTAATTTTAAAATGCTAAATATAAAACCCCTATACAAGTAGTTATAAATAATTTATCAATTATATATAACATTTTAATTAGTTTATAAGAATTATTGGTGCAAAATAATAAAGAATTTACTTTATTTTGCAAAATATGATTTTTTATTTCTAAATTATGTAATGTATTATTTTGTAATATAATAAGTTTTTTAAAATAATAAGACAAATTATATTTTTTTATTATATCATAATCTTCCAAATTTAATTTAACTTCTAATTTACAAGTTGGACATGTATAACATAATAAATAATTAATATCTATTTTTTTTTCAATATGTTCAAAACAATTTATACAAATAATATTGACACATCTTTCGCAATTTATTATATTCATATCATTTTCAATATTATTTAAACATATACAGCAACTATTTTCAATGTTGTTCATTATAGTAGTAATATAAAATATATTTAAATAATAAATATAGTAATTATATATTAATGATACCTAAAATTATTCATCAAACTTGGAATAATAAACAATTACCTCTAATTTTTGATAAAATGATTCAAGAAAATACAAAAAAAAATCCGGATTTTGTATTTAAACTATGGACTGACTCAAATATTGAAGACTTTTTAAATACAAATTATAAAAAATTATATGAAATATATTCAAATAATATTTTAGGAGTTCAAAAAAGTGATTTAGCGAGACTCGCTATATTACATTATTATGGAGGTATTTATATTGATTTAGATATATTATTACTTAAAAACTTAGCTGATTTATTTGATTTTGATAATGATTTATTTCATATATCATATGAACCACAAGAACAAACAAAATATGTATGGAATACTGAAAATTATATATGCAATGCTTTTTTTGCTTGTAATAAAAATAATACAATAATTGAAAATATCATTAATATTATAATTAATATTTATAATATACATGGTGATAAAATATTTAATCAATTTAATATTTTCGGTTCTAAATTATATATGAAAATTCTAGATTTAACTGATAAATCATTATATAATATAATAGAAACAAATAAAATTTATCCAATTTCTGATATTAAATTAGAATTAAAATCATCGATTAATGAGTATGAAAAAATTATAAAAGGAAATTATGACGATGATTCTTTTATGGTTCATTATTGGATACATTCAAATTTTGAAGCAAAAAATATTATATATAATTTTGATTATAATGATGATAAAGATATTCATGAAAATTTAGGATTGTTTTTTCAAGAATTGTATCCAAATAATAAAATAATATTAAACCATAAAAACTTTATCTATTATTCATAAAAAAAAATGATATAAATATATATTACATATTTTATATTTAAAATGAATGAATATGATTTTAAAAATTTGACAAATAATAATAGTTATATTTTAGGATTATTATTAATTAATTATGAATCGCTTGATATAAAGAATAATAGTTATCATTTTATATTAAAAAATATATTACTTAACACAAATGTTATTGCATTAATTCAAAAAATAGGAAAAATAACATATACAAAAAATTTAGTTACCAACCATAATGAAATAAATATTTTTATTGATGAGGTTATTATTAAAAATATAAATTTATTACTTATTAATAATATATCAAATATTACATATCAAGACCATTATAATATTATTTATAATAATAAAGAAAATTGTATTGGTTATATTAGAGCATTACTTGAGCATTATGGATTTATATCATGTTTAAATAATATATATTCATTTATATCACACGAAAATGAAGATTTACTTAAAATTATAAAAGAAGTTATTAATATTCCTTCATCAATTGAAAAAGGTGAAAAATTATATACATTAAGATATGATAATGTAAATTCTATTGATTTTTTAGGTAAAATTTACACAAATATAGATAATAACTATTATGACGAAGTTTTTTATAATAACTTTTTAAATTCATTAAATTTTGAAATTTCTTTACCAACAATTAATGTATTAAAAACCAATTCATGTGCAGTTATTCCATCTAAAACTAGAATGTCTGACGCTGGTTATGATATTACTATTATTAATATATCAAAAGTAATTAGTAATAAAACAAAATTATACGATACTTGTATTAAAATAGATATACCAGATGGTTATTATGTTGAAATAGTACCAAGAAGTTCTATTAGTAAGTCAGGTTATATTTTAAGTAATAGTATTGGTATTATAGATCAGGGTTATAAAGGCAACATATATATTGCCTTAACTAAAATTGATGATGAAATGCCTGATTTAACATTACCATTTAAATGTTGTCAATTATTAATAAAAAAACAAATTTACGCGCATATTAATGAAATATGCGAAGAGTTGTCTGATTCTAATAGAAATGATGGAGGGTTTGGTAGTACAAATCATATAAAATAATTATAATTGTCATATATAAACGGAGAATTGGAATATGTTGTATTAGTTATATCGCTTTTTATACAACTTGTTTTTTTATAATTATTTATATCTAAAATTTTATTATTGTTATATAAACAATTATTAAGATTTTTATCTATTAATAACTTATTGCCATAATTTTTTTCTAATAATTCGGTATAATTATTGTGATAATTTATATAATCATAGTTTTTTTTTATATCAGTATGTTTTAAATATTTATCATTATACGATGTTTTAGTATTTGTTTTTAAATAATCATTAAAGTTATTAACAAACTTGTTATTCATTATCTATTAATAATATTATATTTTATTATAATAGATAATGAAATCGCAAATTAAAATACAGGATAAAAGTCGAAAAATTGATAATATATCATTAATACTAATGATAATGTTAAATTTTGTATTAACAGTTGTACCACCAATAATAGGTTTATTATGGTTTAATAATTTAAAGAAAAATAAATGTGCTTGTTCAAATATTAAATGGTATGTAAATTATATTGTATTTTATTTTATATTTATAATATGTTATTCGTGTATATCTTTGTTATATTTAGCATTTTTTAGATCGAATGTAAACTTATATATAATATCTATATTATTATTTATTTATAATATTTTGAGTTATATAATAATTGTATTTTATATTAATAAATTAAATAATAAAAAAGATTGCCCTTGTGCGAATTCTATTAAAAAAGATTTTATATATATTTGGTATTTTATTAAATTAATATTTGCTTCAATATTAATTTTTAGTTTTATAATTGGATTGACAGTCGCTTACTTTACAAACTACAAAAAATGATATAAATATATTATATATTATATTATAGAATGCTTGTAAAAACTATTTTTTTTATTATATATATATTACCTATTTATGATTGTTATTTAAATACATTTTATACTTATAAAAAAAATGTTATAAAACTTAAATTGTCATCAAATAATATTAATTTGTCTTATGATAATAATAAAAAATTATACGATGATTATTCAAATTTTTTAAATAATAATAAAAAAAAAAATATCACTTATATTGATTTATATACAGTTGGTGAAATTAATATTAATGAAAAAGTACAAAATAGTTATGATAATACTATAGTTATATATAATTCAAATACAGCAAGAATTCTTGCAAATTTTAAAGAAATTTTAAAATATTAATTTTTTTATTGTTTCAATATCGTTTTTTATAAAATTAATATTTTCTCTTAACGGACAATTAATTTTCTCATTTTTTTCTAGTAATTGTTCTAAATATTTATTACAACATTTATGATGTAATGTACATTTTGTTTTATTATCCAGTATCATTATATCATCATTGTAATTAATTTCATATTGACATATATAACATTTATTTCTAAAATAATTATTACATTTATCAATTATTAATGGTGAATTAATTATACTAAATCCATTCTTATTATATTCTAAAACTTTTCTTGCAATTTCATTATTTAAATTGATATTTGTAGATAAAATATAATTTTTTTTATCACATAGTTGTTTCAAAACGAATGTATGAAGAATACTTTTCTCAATTATATTCATTTTATCTATATCAACAATTCCTGTATTTTTTGATATTTTAAATTCTCTATTTTTTGACATTATCAATATATCACTTAAAAAGTTGGCATTATTAAATGGTGGTTCTAAATATTTACACAAAGGTAATTTCATAAGTATATTTATATCAAGATTTATTGAATATCCGCTATAAGTTAAAGTTTTACCCAATTTTGTTGATATTTCATATAAATTATTTATATATAATGGATTATCTATTATTTGTAATGATATTATTTCAAATATTTTACTTACTTTTAAAAATTCTACAAAATTAATATAATCATTCATATTTACAAAATAAACATCTATTCTATTTATTGTATCTGTTCTTAATATTGTTTCTATATCTACTTTTGTATTCCAAAACAACTTATAACTAAAATTTTTTTTTTCAAACTCATTTTTATAATATTTTGTAATTAATAAATTCGTTACAATGTCTCCAAATAATATACCATTATTATATAAAATTCGTTCATTTATTATATTAATTAATTTTCTCAATTCTTTTTGAACAATAAATCTATTATTATATGTTTTTACTTTATTCATTTAAATTAAATATGTTATATATTTTATATGTATTATCATATTTTATGATAATCTACATATTCTATATAACCATATGGATTACATATTAATATTTCATCATGAAATGAATTTTTTTCATTTTCTTTAAAATATATCCATCCATTTATTTCTATATTCCTTATATTGCATATTAATTTTACTAATTCTTTATCAAAAAAATCATCAGATTTTCTTTCAACTTTTGTTGGAGTTTCAGGAGAACTTATTTTTCCATTTACCCTTTTTGGAATGTAATTACCAATAGTGTTAGTTATCAATTCAGTCATATTTATTTTCCATTTTTTTTCAAAAAATATTTCTTCAGTTGGATATTTTTCTTTTAATTTTGTTGATTTATTCCATGATATTAATTCATTATTGTAATCATCTAATAAATATTTATTAGTTTTTAATTCTTCATAACTCATATTTTTTAAATATCTAAACAAACTAACTATTGTATTAATACTACTAATATCAATTAAAACAATATCTTGTACTATTTTAAATTGCAAATCAACACATTCATTTGATGCCCTTTTTGAACCATATATTGAGGCGGTTTCTTTATCCGCAAAAAAAAATGAAGATAAACTATTTAAAATTTTATCTGTATCTTTATTATCTATATTTACATCCTTATTTTTAGAATCATTAATACTTATACCTTTCCATATATAATATTGTTTAGGAATTATAAAAAAATCAAAACCATCTTTTGATATATATTTTAAATCGTCTTTTTTGAAAAATTTATATAAATACCTCTTTTTTTCAATTAAATGATTTTTATTATTAAATAAATCGGTAATACTTGATAAGAATCTTTTTTTAAAGGATTTAATTGATTCCATTTAATTCTATTATTAATAAGAGATTATTTAAAATGTACAAAAAAAAACTATTTATCAAAAAAAATGATTTTATTTATAGATTATCATTACTACAATGACAAGTTACAATAACTGGTGCGACGAATTTGGTACAATGGATGATAATTATGATACACTTGAAAAAATTATTTTGCCGATTATTAGTAATGTTCTTGGTGAAGACCTTAACCTTAATAAAGCAAACATTAAAGAAAATATACAAGATTACTGTGTCGATGATTGGTTAAATTTAAATTTATAATAGTATAATTAAAAGTAAATATGTATATATTTTAACTATGATTTTTATATAAAATTGTTGTATATTTTGGTATATGTATATTATATTTTTCTTTTATAGCATATATTGAATTTCTTATCCATATTCGTACTATATAATAATTTTTTTTAGGACATATAGATATTCCATTAATATTTTTTGAAATAATATCATCCGCTCCTAATTTTTCACCAACCAGTAACGCTAATATTTCAAAAAATTTTTCTATAAAATTATCATTATATAATTTATAAGAAAAACATCCACCTTTTTTATTTAATTCGTCTTCCCAAATTGGTAATATACCCTCCCTCATTATAAAAAACATACCCTTTGATAAAATATCTTTATAACAGTCAAAAATTGAAATAAAATTATCTACAGTTTTTATACTTGTTATTAATTTAAAACTTTTAAAATCCCATTCTGTGTTATATGGATCATGAAAATAAAAACACCATGTGTCATTCAATTGCATTGTATATAAATTAAAGATATTATATTTATATAATTTAATAAAATTAATTATATAAATAATTATTATTTAAAGACTTAATTTTATTAAATTATAAATGTATCAAACTTCAATCAGAAATAAAAAACAAAAAAAAATTTTAAATAATTCACAAAATAATAATTATACCATTGATAATAATAACGAAGATTACGCGTGTGTGAAAAAATTATTAGGCAATTGTCGCGCATTATTATATACAAATAGTGGAAATGAATGTATAGGTATTATAAGAGGTTCATTAAGAAAATTTACAAAAAGAGTTTTAATTGAAAAATGCGATATTGTTGTTGTATCTATAAGAGATTATCAACTTTCTAAAGTCGATATTGTACATAAATATAACAGAGAGCAAATCCAAGAATTAATTAAGGAAAAAAAATTATCACAAAGTCTTATTAATTTTTATAATAATAAAGTTGAAATTGAAAATAAGAATGAAACCCTAGATAATGAATTGGAATTTAATTTAAATATTACATGTGATAATACTAAAATTACTAAAAAAAATAATGATAATTATATTCAGTATAGTGATGATAGTGATGAAAGTGATAAAAGTGATAAAAGTGATGAAGGTGATGTAAGTGATAAAAGTGATAAAAGTGATAAAAGTGATATATTAAATATAAGTGATATTTAATATATGTTTATATTTAATATTTTGAACGATTCATCACCTTTCCGTCATTTTCAAAATTCATAAATAATTAAATATTAATTATTTATGAATTTTTTTCGTATTTTTAAAAATATTTATTTGTTTTAGAAGCATATTTATATGAAAGAAAAAGATAAAAAAAAAAAAATATGTTATATTGAAGATCATGTTATGATTGATAATACAGCATTCATTAATTTATTCTGTTTTTATAATGATTTCAAATTAAAAATGCAGTTTTATATTTATATAATAAAAGATTACAATATTATTAACATTATAAATATATTACATGATAACACAAATATATTTATTAAAGATTTTTTAAGCAATTATATATATATCAATAATACCCTTGAATTTAATAATGATATTATACAAATTAATTTTAATATTAAAAATAATAAACAATCTATATTAAGCGAAATTGATTATTTTAAAAGTAAATTAGAATCAATTGATATTACTGATAAAATATTAAAAACTAAAATTTATTCGTTTATTGAGTTATTGAATAAAACATATTATGAATTAAATATTATTATCAATTAATAGATACATATTTATATGTACACACGTGTTAGTTCTCTTCATATATCTGACGAAGAAAGATTAATTATGCTTCTTGATAAATGTGAAGCTATGTCTGTTTTATGTCAAAAAGCAACTCAATATTGGAGTTTTATTAAATTTTCATTTCAAATACCTCTTATTCTTACAAGTTCAATTATGTGTATTTTAAACTCATTTGATAATGAAAGAGGTAATATGAAAATTCCAAATGTAGTTGTTAATGGTGCTAGTGTTTTAATACTAGCATTGCAGAATAATTTAAAAGTTCCTGAAAAAGTTGAATTATTCAAAAATTTAAGTAATAATTTTTTACAACTTGCTCATCAAATTGAGGGTATAGAGCATGAAGAATTAAATAAAACTTTTATAAATGGTCTTACTGAAAAATACGATTCTTTAGTTATTCAATGTCAATTTGAAGATATTAAAAAAAGTATTAAAATGGAAGTTATTCAATTATGGGATGGCCGCTCTGTACCTTTACAATTAAATGGTGCAAGTGGTTTAAAAAAAAAAAATATATCTAAACCATCTACTCCTATAATTAAGACTTTAGAATCCAAAGATGAGTTATGGAATAATTATAAAAAAAACGACGATACACATCATATCGTTTAAACTATAGTTTCTTTTAATTCTTTAAAACGATTATTTAACTTTAATCTTTTTTCTGAAATATCTAGTTTAATTTTGTCTTTACATAACTCTAAATTATTATAAAAAACAAATTTATTATAATCACTTAATTCGCTATTAATATCGTTTTTATTATTAATATTAATATATTCATGCTCTTTTTGTTTTAGTATTTCTTCAAAATTATTTGTAGTATTTGTTTTAATCTCAAATATACTAATATCAAATTTTGCTTTTAGTTTATTATATCTTATTATATCTTTATTTTTAATAAATTGAAAATAATTTATTGATTTAACTACTCTATCATATGATGATATTTTATCTGATATCTTTAAAATTTCATTATCTTCGATTATTTTATTTATATAATTATATTTTATTATATAGTATTGTCTCATATATTTATTTTTAAATTTTACTAATTGCAATTGAGCATCCTTTAATCCTTCTAAAAATTCTCTATAATTTTTAAATCTAATTATACTGCTTAATATTGTTATTATAGTACCATTTGTTAATAATAATATATGCAATATAAAATTAATTAAATCACTATATTTACTTATACTCATATAATCATTACTAATAATTGATAATCTTATCGCCTCTATAAATGTTATTACAGATGATAATATTAAAATAGTTAATGATATAATATAATATTCTCTATTATATTTATCATATGCTTCCGTAACCATAAATAATCGCGTACTTGTTTCATTTTTTGAATCAATTATCCTTGTTAATAATTCTTCAACTTTTATAGTATTATTTCTTGTATCATGTGTTGAATATATAATATTGTGATTTTGAAGTAATTCTTTATTCATATAGTTATTGATTCTTAATATTTTTATTTATAATATATAAAATCTTAGTCGTAGGGGTCATATAACATACTTTTATTATAATTTGTTCCAATATTGGTTTCTATTTTTTCTACTAATACATTACTTGTTATATTAGATGTTGTTTCACTAAATAAATTTATTTCTGGTATATCAATCGTATAATTAATATTTGCTATTTCAAGTAAATCATTTATATTTTTTTTTATTAATAATGCTAATTTATTATTTAAATCATCAATACACTTTAAATTTATTAAATTATTATCCATTTACTTTATTAAAATAAAAAAATTTAATTTGTTAATTCGTCAATAGATTAGCTATTTGTATTATTATATTTATACTAATACGATCCATATATTATATTTTTAAATCCATCCTAATTTGCAATAGTTATCATAACATTTTATATAAGATTCGTAATTATCAAAAGTAAAACAAGCATAATCTCCTAGCTTATTTGTCATAAAAAAGTAACTCATTCTATTATATAATTATATTATATCATTAGAACCTAAAATATTTACATCATAATTTACCTTTTTATCTTTTTTTAAGTTTGCAAAAATTTTATTATAATCATTACCACTTACTTCATTCCCAGAGGGGAATATTGTTCCTTTTACTTTATTTTTTAATAATTTATCAATTGTAAAATCTTCCTTCTTCTCATACCCCTCTCCAAAAAAACATTCTTTTACACTTTTTCCCATTTCCTTACATTTTTTTAATGATTTGTACATATCAACAGGTTGCGCTGTATCTTTATAATAAACCTCAAATGATTTTGTATCTGAAGTTTTTGTTAATGCAGATTCTACTAAAACTTCAGATAAATCTTCCCTTGATATTATACCACTTTTTGAAAGACCTTGGTTAAATTCAATTTCTTCAACCCCCCGTTTTTCACCAGGAGAAAGCATACCCGGTCTTACAATTGTATAACTCAAATTAGGATGTTTTTCATACATTAATTTTACTAATTCTTCCCCTTCTTGTTTATTGAAACATGGTTCGCATGTTGTTTCGCCTTTATCAGTTACTTCACCTGCGTTTTCATATTCATTCTTCATATTTTTTTGACATTTAGCACAAATAGATGATACTATTACAAGTTTTTTAACATTATTTTTAATTATTTCATTTACAATATTTTTTAATCCTATATCTTCTACATGATTACTTTCTGATACATAATCGTCTAATTTATCGCCTAATTCATAATATTTACTTTTATTTACATAATTTATATTGTTTTTTTTATTTAAATCAACACCTGGTATAGGTCTTGCTATAACCTTTGGTCGAGATGCAGCACAATATATAACAGCGTCAACACCTTGTAAAATATTTTTTAAAGTATCTGGTTTCATTACGTCACCTACAATATTTTTGATTCTATTTTTTTGTTTAATATCATCAATTACTAGTGTGTTTCTTCCCATATGCGCTCTATCTACTATTTCCATTTCTCGTCTTGTAAATGCAATAACTTCTTTATTTCTATTTAATAAATTTCTTATGGTGTCCCCACCTGTATAACCAGATGCTCCAAAAACTGCTATTTTTTTTATTTGTAAATTCTCATTATCTGCAAAAACTATTTTAGGATTTAATATAACAGGTGATAAATATACTATATGTCTTCTTGAAATGTTATTAGCATATCTTGCTTTAAGATTTAATATATTTCCTAATTTTCTTTCATTTTTAGTAAATAAAAAATTTTCTCCATTTGAAATCAAAAAACTGTGTGTGTATAATAATTGACAAATAACTAATAAACTTTTTAGTATATTATTAAACATTATTATTATTATTATATAAGATTTTTTTATATATTTATTATAATAATAATACTTTCCTATCTTGGTATACACACTTGATAAAGCTATATATATATATTACTTATCATATTCAAGAGATTATAATAGGTATTTTTAACTAAATTATTAATATTTAAAGTTATTTTTATATTTTATCTATATGAATGAATTATTTGACAACTTACTTAATGACGACCTTAAAGATAAAATTTATTCAATGATAATATATCCACAATCTTCAACATTATTAACACAAATTAAATTATATCAAGATAAAAAAATATATATTGATTTATTTTATAAATATGTTACAAACTATTGGACTTATTGTTATATGGATGCTTTAAGTCTTATTTGGAAAATTTATTATTTATGTATAATTGAAAAAGCAGATATTATATTTAAAAATGATTATTATTTAAATTATTGTATTGCTAATTATGAAAAATATTTATCAGATGATACAGAAAGAATATATACTGCTGAATTAATTAGAATATTAAATAATTCAGATAATAATATAAAAAATATACTAATTAAAAAATATATAACTAAATATATAATGGTTTTAAAAAAAAACCAATTGGAATTTATAGATAAGGAACTATCTATATGGGGTGATATAACTAGTTATGGATATACTGATGAAAGTTTACATGATTATAGTAATGAATTTATTAATAATTCATATTTAATACCTGCGCCAATTATTTTAAATGAACATATATTTATTAATTTTTTTCCGGATTAATAATATGTTATTGAATAAATTTATTGGGGGTACTAATTATATTAGTGTTTCTAAATTTATTAATAAGCTATATGATAAATCTATTATACCTATTATTGATTATGCAAAAGAGGGTTCCAAAACAAAATATGATGTAATTAATTATAATAATGAAATTTGCTCATTAATCTCTAGAGTTAATAACGATAATAATAATAATAGTATTGGGTATGCACTAAAACTATCATCTTTTTATCCTTATAATGCGGAAGAAAATATTGATAATATTATTAATAAAATTATCAATACTAATCATTTAAATAAATATATATATTTTGATGCAGAATATACAAATAATTTTGATAAGGAAAATTTTATTTTTGATAAATTAATAAAAAAATATGAGAATATAGATAATCTATATTTATTTAAAACATACCAAATGTATAAAAAAAACAGTTTAAATCATATTGAAAATGATTTGAGAAAATTTGATAAAATAGGCTTTAAATTAGTAAGAGGAGCGTATTATAATAAGAATGATAATTCTCTTTTTAAAAATAAAAAAGATACTGATATTAATTATAATAAAGCAATCGAATTATTAATTAATACTACAAATAATAAAATTTGTATTGCGACGCATAATGAAAAATCGATAAATTATGCATTATCCTTAAAACATGCTGATAATGTTTATTATGCACAATTATTAGGTATGGGTGATAAATCTACAGAATTATTATTAAATAATAATAAAAATGTATTTAAATATGTTCCATATGGCAGTATTTTTGACATGTACCCTTACTTATTAAGAAGATTATATGAAAATTATCATATTATTAAATATTTATAATATATTATTATATCGCTTGACAATTCGAACATATATATGAATTTTTATAATCAGTATAAAATTGACAATAAATACAATTTAAAATCATTATATCATCTTCGTATAAGAATTTAATTTTATTACTACAGGTTTCACATATTTTTTTTTGTACATTTATTAATTTATTATTGCAAATATGACAACAGTTTATAGATAATTTATCAAATTCTATATCCATTTAATTAAAAACAGATTTTAACTTTAAATATATTTTATCTTATTCATTTACAATCCCAATGGTTTAATCCAATTTGATACACATATATTATCATTTTGTATATTATGCGAAAACAAGCAATTACATTTAATATTACAAAATTTTGTTTTTCTCCTTAAATATGGTGGTGTAATATAAGTATTATTTCGTAATTTTAATCCATTTATCGTTTCATTAACATTATATTTATCANTTGGTATATTTATATCTGTTATATTTGATATATTTGGTATATTTGTTATATTTATTATATTTTTAAGAATATTATTTAAATCATATTTATAACTAACACTAANATGAAATAAATTACATAATATTACAATAAAAAATTTAAAAGTTTGNGCCATCTCATTAATTATATTAATTATCTTTTTTTTATATTATTTTGAACTACTATGATTAAATTATTAAAACCAATAAAAGACACNTCNTGTAATATATTAAAAGGGGAGGGGTATTAAATTATGGCATTATTATTTTATAGAAGCAATTATTTATGGATGTGATATACAAGATAATATAAAAATACATAATTTGAAAACATATAATAGG
>JGI24539J26755_10000030_pt1 | contig 52929 bp, 52 predicted proteins | sample NorSeaMetagenome_2_FD_26755 | JGI IMG/M metagenome (IMG submission 26755) | reverse complement strand
GGGCGTGACACGACAGTTAGGAAGACTAGACCAAAACACATTATGTGTGCAAAAAGAAAATATAGGTTCTTGAAAGAGCCTATTGGTATTCTTCCCGAAATGTTAACAGATCTGCTGTCAGCAAGAAAGAACACTAAAACTCAAATGAAGGAAAAGAAGAAAGAATTAAAGCTTGTAGACGATTCCCTAAAGACAGATATTGAAACTGCTATTACAGTATTGGATAAAAGACAGTTGGCATTCAAAGTATCAGCAAATTCAGCATATGGTGCTATGGGTGTTCAGAGAGGGTATCTTCCTTTCATGCCTGGTGCAATGGTAACTACAGCCAGGGGAAGAGAAAGTATTCAAAAAGTTGCACAATATATCCCTGAAAAGTACGGCGGACAGCTTATTTACGGTGATACCGATTCAAATTACATCCATTTTCCTCATATGATTGGTAAGTCCGCGGAGGAGCTATGGGAATATTCGGAAATGGTTGCAGAAGACACTTCTAAGTTATTTCCAGCTCCTATGTGTCTTGAGTTTGAGGAAATTATATATCGAAAGTTCTTCATTATTACGAAGAAGAGGTATATGAGTTTATCATGTGGTAAAGATGGAATTGTATCTGACAAGATAGAGAAGAAGGGTGTTATTCTAGCAAGGAGAGATAATGCGAAAATTGTTAGAGATATATATGCAGAAAATATGTTGAAGGTATTTCATAAAGTTCCTATTGATCAGATTTATTATGAATTGATCGAAACATTGAATAAAATATTTTGTAGACAATTTCATCATACAGACTTTGTAATTACAAAGTCTGTAAAAGGTTATAATGAACTGGCATTGAACGATATGTATGATATAAACGATGAACCTTTTAAATCGGAAGATGTAAAAGTTGAACCATGTTTAGATAGAATGGGTAATCATAAGAAGGATAAAGATGGCGATCTAATGTGGAGAAGATCGCTTATAATGGGCGAATATAAGATAGCATTGTGGAGAAGTGAAGAAGAAAAACAACGGAAATTCAAAACTAAAAAGATAATTATACCACCCAATGCTACACCAAGTGATATGAAAAAGGCAATAACGGAATATTGTCTCAAATCTCTTCCAGCTCAAGCACAGCTTGCTGAAAAGATGAGAAATAGAGGAAAACCGATTAGCGACGGTACACGTCTAGAATATGTTATGTTAACAGATGGAACAGTTAAGAATGTGAAAGAAAAGAAGTATGATAAGATTGAATCTGTTGAATATTATAAAGATCATAGTAGTATACTAAAAATTGACTATTTATGTTATTTACAGAATCTTGCAAGTTCTTTGGATCAGGTTCTTAATGTAGTAAACATAAAGCAAGACTTTGTATTGGAACAATTTAATATACGTCTTCAAAAACTGAAGGTAATAGAAGAATTAAAAGATCTCGTTAAACCACAAGTAAATTTTCTTGGAAGTAAGATAGTAATAACTGATTAGTATCTATTTTTATTTAAGTATTCATGTATTTATAAGAAATACATGAATACTAGAAAGAGATTATACGACGAGTATAATTCATCGTCCAAAACTAAAAAACTCAAATTACAACACGTGAACGATGAACTATCTGATAGTTCATCATCCTCTTTGGAATATGTAATAGATACAGAAGAAAGATTGAGGGATACAGATTTAGAAGCTTATAAAGCATTAATAGAGGCAAAAGGTATTATAGAAAAGAATGAACCTGACATTATGAAACTTTTACGTGAAAAGTTTATTCCGACTGATCGTGCTAAATTGATTCAGTTGTATGAAATATATAAACGAACAGAACCAGATACACAAGAATCATTTGAGCTTAGAGAAAAGTTTAATTACTTGTATGAAAAAAACAAAAACGAGTACATAGATTATATAATGTTTTCTAAACAAGAACATACAGAAATGACCTCGGATATCAATAAACTTGAACTTGAGTATAATAGTATCTCTTACAAGTACAAGATACTTAAATTGAATACAAACATTAAAAATAAATCTATAATCTATCGCAAATTCAAGGAAATGGATACAATGTTGGTCGGAAGTGAAGAATACTGTAAGTTAAAAACATGGATAGATTGGTCTATATCTCTTCCATACGACACTGTTCAAAAGTATCCTTTTAAAAGTAATGAATTAACAATATTTCTCCGTAATCTTAGGAGTAGATTAGACAAAGAGTTGTACGGAATGGATAACATAAAGGAACAAATTCTGTTATTTATGAATGCACGTATTTTAAATCCTGGTATAAAAAAATGTTCATTAGGATTGGTAGGGTTACCAGGCACAGGTAAAACTAGAATCTCTAGATTATTGGCCGAGATTCTAGGATATCCGTTTGAACAGATATCTTGCGGAGGTGTAACTGGTCCTGAATTCTTCAAAGGTCATTCGTCTACTTATATTGGATCTCAGCCTGGTATGATTGTAAAATGTTTAAGAAATATGAAAAAGAAAAATGGTATTTTGTTTTTTGACGAATATGAGAAGGTTGCTAATAATGATTTGATATCTGCAGAACTTCTTAGAATAACTGATCCTGAACAAAATTCAGAGTTTAAGGATGATTATTTGTCAGAAATAGATATAGATCTTTCTGGAATATGGTTCATATATTCAATGAATTCTATTCCAACTAACTCAGCGATAAAGGATCGTATAGATATAAAACATGTCAATGGATACACAGACGAAGAAAAGATTAAAATAATACGAGATTATCTATTACCGAGGGCATTGCTTAACATTAAACGTGATAAATCAGACATTATAATTCCATATAAAATATGTTCTTTGCTAATAGATAATGTATGCTTACCGGATGATAAAGGAGTTAGAACTATAGAAAAAGCCATTATAGATATTTGTAATAAAATAAGCTTTATTATTAATCATCAATCCCTTAACGGTGGATTATCAAATTTTGATATGTCATTTGATGTAAGGGAGCGAATAGAATATCCTGTTATTATTACTAAAAACATGTTGGAAAAATTAATTGATGTATAAAATTAATTGATATATTATATTTAAGTACTTACTTAGATATATCAAATAATGGAAAAATGTATATGTTGTATATGTCACGAGGATGTCTCACAGTTAAACGATGTGGTTTTACAGTGCAATCACGTATATCATAGTTATTGTATTATGAAATGGAAAGATATAAATCCAGTATGTCCTTTATGTCGGCACAACTTAGAACCAATACGAATGTTTTCATGTGAATTTATACATCTATTTAGGGTGTTTATAACCATGTGTTATGTTATAAATTTAACCAACATAAGCGTAGATAAAGTTGAATTTATTGATTGATACAAAGATTATCGTTTATTCCTGTATTCGTTTTCATATAGATCTTTCCAGTATTTGATTGTATCTTGGGAAGATCTTTTTTCGGTTTGTATTTCTCCGTCTTTCAACCTTACTTCGTTTTTTAGATCTGAAATCTTTTCACGTGATTCGAAATTTAATTCTCGTATGTTGTCTTTATGTCTTTCTTCTGTTTCTTTCATCTTTTCCTTGTGTATTGTTTTCAATTCTTTGATTTCTTCTACTATTTTAATACGCTCTTCTTTATCGTTTTCTGTATTATCGATACATTCTTTATATTTCATTGCTAAGGTTTGCCACTGTGAAGCCTTTTTCCTTAGGCGTTCATATTTATCACGACTTACTTCCGTACTCATTTTAGGATTGTGTTGTTCTTTTTAAATGGTGTAAATTGTATACATGCATTTTATTTATGATGTTAGATACATAGATACATAGATACATACTAAATCTTATGTAGATAATTTGTGTTGATAATATTTACCTGTCATATTACTAACATTGTTGATATTAATTCTTTCACGCATAGTTGCGTATTTAGCACAATGTTCCTCAATAGAATTACATTTTAATGTACAGTTTTTATACACACATTCTGGCATTTATTATATTTATCAATATAATAAATTTTGTAAAATAGAATTAAACTAGCTTACAGATGGATAAGACTTCTTCGCACAATCACCGTCGGTTGACCCCCAGCATTGATTATAAGGAGGACGTATAGCTGCACGGAGAGAGAAACCTCCATACTGTTCTACAGAAGAAAAGTCTTTATTTGTTTGATTGTATGGTTTCGTGACAGATAATCCGCCCATGCATTTAGACATAGATATATCTTGTCTATTTTCTCTCGTTAATGTAATTTGGGAGTAATTATTTAAATTAGCATATGTTCTACTCATTTATATATGAAAATAATATTAATACGATTAATCATCTGTTTGACGTCTAAAATTTATCCAAAACCTTGCATATCTTATTAAATCTGGAGGTTCCATTCCAGCATCTGTAATATTGTTATACAAGTTAAGTTTTTTAAATATATCCTGTATACTTGACTTATCCATTTCCCGGCCACCATTGGTAGCGATATAACCAAATATATATCCAACAGGATTCGTATATTGTATATTTTTCAGAGATATTATTTTTAACAATACAGATTCAATGATTGCTTCGTCTATCTCTAAATTCCTAGAAATAGCATCAACAGTTCCAGAAAATCTCTCAATAGGGTTTTTATATTCACGTCCAATAGCTTGTCTCAAAGACGATAAACCTCCTTCTGCTAACAAATCACTAAATTGATCAATTGTTCTTTTCATTACTACCCTACCACCTTCACCATATGCACCCATTTCAGTTTGAAATTCTGGGCCATCTTCGGTATATTCTCCGTATTCTTCTTGTTGTATAAAATCCTGTTGATAATCACCATCTTCCTCTAAAGAATCACCACCTATACTATAATCTTCTTCGAAACCATCCTCGAACCCATTTCTTAATTCTATATCGTAATCTTCGACATAATCTTTGTAATTTTCCATATCATCCATCTTTACTATATGATATAATAGTTTCTTTTAATCTTGAATTGATTTTATCATTAAAATCGCAATAAATAACAAATGCTTAATATTATTGTTGCAGTGTCAAAACAAATTAACGGAAAACTTGGTATAGGGAATGGAAATAGGATGGCATGGAAAAGTAAAGAAGAATTAAATATGTTCAAAGAGAAGACTATGGGATGTGTATTGATCATGGGTAGATCAACAATTGAAGATCTACCTATTCTAACAGGCAGAGACATATATTGTTTATCTAAAAACAATAGTAATTTTGATCGTATTGATACTATAGGTAAAAACTCTGTTAGAATATTCAATAGCATCCTTGATGCTATTAGAGATGCCAAGGAAACTTATCCGAACAAGAAAATATTCATTGCTGGAGGTGAACAGATTTATGATCTTGTTATGTCTGAATATATAAAATATGTTAACGAGATTCATATATCGTATATGAAAACAGAGTACAAGTGCAATAAATTTTTTAAGTTTGTACCCAATCACACCAACACACTATGTCTCTCTTGTTATGATAGAACAGATTTTACATCATATATACTAACACCGATTGCTAATTCTGTTAACAGAGAAGAAAGCAACTATCTATCAACCCTTGAATACATTTCCAACCACGGAGAAACACGTGAGAGTAGAAATGGAAAAGTAGACTCTAGTTTTTCTACCGTACGTCTTCGTTTTAATTTGGAAAACAACGTATTCCCATTGCTTACAACAAAGAAGATGTTCTTTCGTGGAATAGTCGAAGAACTGTTGTTCTTCATTAGAGGAGAAACAAACTCCAAACTATTAGAAGAAAAGGGTATTAACATATGGAAAAGTAATACATCAAAAGAATTCATTAAACAGAATGGATTGAATTACGAAGAAGGAGAAATGGGTCCAATGTACGGGTATCAATGGAGACATTTTAACGGAAAACTAGATCAACTTGAAAAGGTAATCTATCAAATAAAGAACGATCCGCAATCTAGACGTATATTGCTAACGGATTATAATCCCCTACAGGCTGACCAAGGAGTTCTATATCCGTGTCATAGCATTATTATTCAATTCTACGTATCAAATAATTATCTTGATATGAAGGTATTCAATCGTAGTAGTGATTGTTTTTTAGGACTTCCATTCAATATCACATCTTCTTCTTTGTTCTTAATATTGATAGCAAAAGTGTGTAATCTTAAACCCAGAAATATGTATATTGATTTGGGTGATGCTCATATATATGAACAACATGTAAAACAAGTAACCGAACAATGTTCGAGGATTCCGTACGAGTTTCCGAAACTAAAAGTAGATAAAAAACTTATTAGTATTACAGATATCGAGAGACTTAAGTTTGAAGATTTCCTATTGGAAGACTATAAACACTATAGTTCTATAAAGGCTGAAATGATTGCATAAATTTAACATTTACCCTGTTTTATCTGACTTTCTAAATAATGTATATGTACTGACATAACATGATTATTTACAGCAGAAAGCCAATTATTTGTAAACGTATGATTTTCTCCACAATTTTCATAAAAATAAGGTCTATTTGTTTCTTTCAGATTAGGAGATACTGCAAAAGGCAATGTTGGAACAATATCACTAGTGTTATAAATATGATATAGTCTACTATTTTCATCCCTATCTACTAAATCAGAGAATGCTTTATCTCCTACACGTGGGGATGCAAATTTATATGATACAGGTTTATAACCTTGATTATATAAATCTGCTGCTGTTATTGCCGTTATTGCCCCTCCAAGACTATGTCCAGTGATTGTGATATTTTTGTGATTGGTTTTATTTAAGACGTCAATAAGTTTTTCTCTAAATTGCATATACACATTTATAAAACCCGTGTGAACTCTAGGCGATGGAGTATCTTTAACGGAATATTTTGAACGTAGAAAGTCTGCCTTTTGTTGATATATTGGTTTATTCTGTCCGGGTAAACCCGATTGGTTATAAGTAAAGTCATCTTTCCAATCATTTATATCAGAAGTACCTCTATAAGCAATCCATATGTTATTATTTTTATCTAATAATACCATACCAAACATTAAGTCGATATTGTCTTCATACAATTCTAATATTATATTAGTGTCTTTAGGAGCAATAACTTTAGTTCCTTTATAATTTGAAGGAGTTTCTATTCTTACTATAAGATCTGCACAATATCTTGCAAAACAGTGATTGTATGTGATTGGAATTTTATCTGGTAGATCCAATTCCACTGCTTTTGAAGTGCACCAAATCTTACCACAATGTAATTTATTTGTTAAAGCATTGTTAACAGAATCTGTCATATTTTTGAAGTATATTACTGTCATTGATATAAATATAACTGATAGAGATATAAATCCTATTATCAGTATACATAAAAGTATAGATAAAATAACTTGGTCAAATGTCATTACTCTTTTATATTCCAGTAATATAAAAGATGAAAAATCTAGATATCTAGAACTCTTTTCAATAATAGTATACAAATTATTGATAAAATTACAATAACGATAATATATACTGTATTATCGTTATTGTAGAATTTACTACATATATGACAATCTTTAATATGTTCGGATATTTCTAAACACGACAGTTTGGAAGAATTAGACATATGTTCAAAATAGTCTGCATGTTCTTGTTCCGAAGGCATCTGTTGATGCATCTGTTGAGGCATCTGTTGATGCATCTGTTGATGCATCTGTTGAGGCATCTGTTGATGCATCTGTTGAGGCACGTTAACAACATTTTGATTTACAGGATAAACCGGGTTCATCATAGACATTCCTGATTCAGGAAGTGCCATGTGTGGATGTCTTAACTTTGATTTTAATTGTTGATGACCTGGAGGTAATATTGATCTATCGTATGGTTTATCATACATTGAATTAGAAGACGCGTATTGGTCATTTCCTGTATTTGGACCCATTCCATTGTGTTTCATTCCGCCTATAGCGTCAATATCGGGTAATTCATCTATATAAGTAACTGTTCTGGGATTGTTGTATTGATATTGTTGATCCATTTATTGATAAAAAATAAAAAGTTAGACGAATAATACTTCATCTGCAGATATTTCTTTATTATTTACAACAAGTTCGTAAGCTTGAATTAAATAAGGATTTTTCATGGAATTAACCTTCCATAAAAGTATATCTTCGAATTTACTTAAAGATTCATCGATAACACTTTCATCTTTAATAATCTTCTTAGGTTTAAATACTACCTTCACACCCTTATCAGTAAGATCCCTGTATTTCTTGGTCTTTTTTAAAGCTTTAAATTCTTCATAGACACCTGATACTGTTACTTTAATTTTATCGTTGTTTTCATCTGGAGGTGTATAATCGTTGAGTTCATCTACATCCATATATACTATCTTTTTACGGGGTAGATCTAAATTAACTTCTTCGAGAGAATAACCTTCATTGTCGTCATCGTACAATGTAATAATGGGTATAATATTCTTTTCACTCTCTCCAAAAGCATGTTGCATAGCAGATCCAGGATAATAAATATTTTCTTGAGGTGTTTGATTGGAGTGAATATGTCCAGAAATAACATGCGGATAATCTATAGGCCATTTATCTCCTTCCATAGATATGATAGCCCCCATTTTACACCCATAAAATTCTTGGTGTGCGAATATTATGTCTGCATTTATATAATCTTCGTCTGTGTATGTTTTTAATGCTTCTTGGAATCTACCATTAGGTACATAAGGAACAAGAAATATTGTATGATGTTTTATTTTTACAATAGTGGTTTTATCAACAATAATTACATTTTCCCATTCTTTCATTCCATTCATCCAATGGTTTTTAGTAAGAAACTGCATATTATTTTCCATGTCATGATTACCTACAAGAACGTATGTCAGTGTTATTTCTCTAAGTTTTTCTATGAGTTCGTATGCCTTATTTAGCGGAGTAGTATGTAAACGTTCATGAGTGTGAAGTATGTCTCCCAGTACAATTATAATGTCGGGAGATGTTTTCTCAGCAAGTTCTGTTAATTTTTTAACGAATAGATCAAACTCTGGAATATTATCTATCTTTATGTGCGGATCTCCGACTGCTAGTATCTTTGTCATGTTATAATTATTATAACATGACATATATTTATATCAATTTAGTATTTGGAATACTTACTCTATTCATTTTTCACGGGTTGTGGAAGTAGCATTGGTGAAACGTTTATATTGTTCTGTGTTTCTTCATTGTCTACAGGTGTATTCTGAGGTGTTACTCCTGTAAATTTTGGAGTAACATGTTGACGTTTGGAGTGTTCTTCTTTTTGTTTTGCTGAATCGATTTTGTAACTTCTGATCATATGGTTAAGATCGGAAGGTGTTTGTTCGTTAAGAACGTCAATTACCTTATTCTCATTCACACGATTATTGGGACGATCAGAACAATGCCAGTCATGACATGTACGAATAACTTTATATTCCTTTACAGGAACTCTTACGTGTTTGTGATGTACATGTCTTGCAATATATGACCTGTGAATATATTGAGCAATTTTATATAGAATGTTTTCGTATTCGTCAAATTCATTTCCAAATTCTGGATAAAGTGTATATAGACCGTTTGTAAGTCTTTGGTTCATACGTACTTGAAGATATCTGAATTTAATACTTGGGACATTTGCACGAACACGGAACAAATCTTGGTATTCCTTATTCAGAATCTTTATTTGTGTGTTTTTTGGACAAAATACTATAATACCTTGATGATTCTTTACATCCATTTTATTAACATGCGAACAAAGTTCTTCGACATTACGAATTTCCTTTTTCTCTGATGGGTGTTCAATTCCTACATTATCGTCAAGATCTAGTTTTCCATCTATGAAAGTCCCAACGTGGTATACCTTTGGTATATCAGATGCTAGACATACAATACGGTTTTCGGTAATGTTACGAACATGAAACATGTATTGATGGTCTTTGTTCAAAATTGAACAAAAACGCTCAATTATGCTTTCACCTTCATCTGGCAGGGATTGTTTAAAAGAATCATTATGTTCTTCTTCGTTGAGAGCGCGTTCGAATATAGACCCAAACGATTCTTTTGATGCCCACTTACTTCTAAAAGCGTCCAATTTACGATGAGTGGACAAGTACCACTTATTATTAAACCAAAATACTCGAATCAATGCTCCTTCATATGACTCAAAAAATCTACAATTACTAAAATCGGGTATAACTTTCGAAATATTTTCATTCTCTGTGTGATTATACTCTGGTGTAAATGGAAATCCTTCCAAAACAATATCATTTCCTTTAAAAACTACTCCCCTACATTTTTGTACAGTACGATCGTCTTCTGAATTACAATTAACATAAGAAAATAGATCAAGATTATTTTCATCATCATGATCAGACAGACGTATCTGTTCTGTATTAGCTTCTACAATAGACCGATTAAACACTGATTCTGAAGTTTTTTGTTGGGTATTTATAGTTTCATTTGATCCTTTATCGGATTCATTTTCGATTGAGACTGTTTGTGGTGTTGAGTTTACCACAGTCTCTTTAATGTCAGTAATAGGTTGTGTTTCCATCTAGTTTTATTATATCACAGATATCTTTAAGTAGATTCATTTTAAAATTTCTAACATGTTAAGACGTAACTATGTATATTATCTGCCTTCAAAATATTCTTTGGTATTTTGATAACCATGTGAGAACATATTCATTCTATCTGAGGTTGATACATTGAAATTGAAGAATCCTATCGATGGATATCCAAATCTAATTATCGTAGTTCTGTCAGTGGCCTGTGATATTTTATATTCAATTAGTTGATTGATGGCTATAAATGTTCTACGGTATACTCGTTCAGTAAAATGTTCGTTTTGTTTAATACTCGACTTATCCTTTTTAGCTACCAAGAACGCCAATACTCGAGTTCCTTCTTTTTCTCCGAGTTGTATTGGGAAATTATCTCCGATTCCACCATCTATATAGTGTTTCCCTTCGTAATTAAAGTTTTCGAATATTTCAGGGATACTACATGACATTCTTATTGCTATAAGACATGGTAGATTTGGATTGTTTATATATGAAATATATTCAGTCTTCGAATCTGTGTCATTGTATGTAGTACAAATCAATTTTTTACCGAAATTCGTATATAACTCTTTCAATGTTATGAGACGACCTATCTTACTTATTGTAAGTTTTTCTAAAATATCCTGTATCACGAGAAAAGATGTTCCGCCAAACCCATTATACATATTAACTACATCCAAAGACCTAAGTTTGTCAAAAATTTCAGAATGTGTAGAAAGATAAACCATAACCTCCATAGGCGTATAACCTATACACAAAAGATAACTTAATATCGATCCTACGGAAGTACCAATACACGTTTTAATATGTTTAAGATATAAATTTTCATATACATATTGTAACCCTCCTAATATGATAAATCCTTTTATAGCACCTCCTGATAATACTAGAGTGTCGTAGTCTGGAATTTTGTCTACAGATTGGTTATATTCTTCTGGAGGAGGAATTCTTACGATATTGTCTCTTTCTTCTACTTCTCCTGTTCTTTCCGTTTCCATTTATTTAACATATTAAATGGAAATCTTTAAATTAAAATACATGTTCATGCTAATAGCTTAGATACATAACTACAATTTACTCTAGAAGAGTCTTTTAATGGTTTATATTTTGATGGAAATACTCTGAACTTAAAAAGTATGCTGTCTAAATTATCTGCGTGCTTATATCCAATTAATAGTATATTGTGTTTATGATCAGACCTGTATAAATTATTTAATACCATAAAATCAGTTACTTTCGACCAGAATACACGGAAAATATCTATCATTGTGTAAGAAAAAGCTTCTCCTTTATTTGTGACACCCTTAATTGTTTTTTGGTGTTCGAGATAATCTCCGACTGTAGTTTTTTCAGATACTTGTATCATATAATCAACTGTTTTTAAAAATGTTGTATTTATTAATCTATAATCTTCCTCCAATTGGGATAAAAATTGTTCGAGATACTCAATTTGATTCGTTGTAAGTAATTCATACGATATCATTCCCTTAAGATTATCAATAGCTTTAGGCATCGTTATATAAAAATACGACATTACATCTATTAGATTTCTACGACCTAATTCTGCATTACCGGTGTAAAGTTCTGACGGTCTAATAAAATCAGGCCTTATATCAATACCTGATATTGTTGTTTTTATTTTATTGTCAATAACTTGTTGTATTATTGAATTAAGATTTGAAGACGTATATTCTCTTGCACCGAATCCTCCCGGAGGTATTTCTAGCATTAAATTTGTACCGTCTGATATTTTTCTAATATATTCTGGCACAGTTATTTTAGGATTTGGACAGTCGTTTTTAAGCACTTCATAGTCTTCTTGGTGAGACTCTCCTATGATAGTTAGTATTTTATTCTCGTCTTTCGGAGTTTTGTCTGGCATTGAATATTGAGATATACTCATAGCTCCCAATACATACAAATTATTTATTCGTGTACTCATATTTATTATATATGTATATGTTTTAATACCCTAATTTGTTATATTAAATAGATAAGTTGTAAATTATAATTGTTATTATCTTATTTATATTATGCATGTACTTCGATTATGAATTATCTCGTAAAAATAAGTTATAAATCTTCCGCAACAAACGCTAGATATTTAAACGCTTGTAGCTGTACAATGGTATCAGCTATATCATCTAATTTAGCCCTTCTCACTCCCTTTTTACGTTTTTTCTTTTCAAAAATATCTAAGTGTTCATGATCTTCACGTAGTTCGAGTATTTCCTTCGCCTTACTAATTGCCCAGTTTTTACGCTCTTTGTCTCCCATTGTCTTCCATTTAATCTTACCAGATTTTGTTACTCCATTTGATTTACGTTCAGCTCCTAAAACATTAGTCTTGTGGTAAGAAGGAAACTCTATTATACTTTTAAACCGTTTGTAGTTAATAGCGAAGTAAGAGAAACAATGCTGTCCAAGTTTCACTGCCATCGAATTGGATTTGCCTCTGAAATTCATTTGTTGTTCGATAATAAATGCGGAACATTGATTCCAGTATTGTATATATTCATCTAATAGATCAGTCATGTTATGACAATATTCCGGATCATAATATACACTCTTTTCTATATCTCCTGTTAAATCGGAATTCTTTAGGACAATTATTTTACCATTCCTGTAAATAACGTCGAGATCATTCGCCATCTTATTCGTGGGTGTATAGTTATCTTGATACCTATTGTTTAGAGGAAGTTTTTCAATTTTATCAAGTATATTAGAATCAAATTCTTCTATACAAAAAGCGAAGTTTTTTTTCCTACATCAAAACTAGCGATCCATGTTTTATTGTCTGGTTTATTTGGAGCTGTGTTAATCATTTATACGTTGATTTGTTTGTTTAGATACTAAACAAATCAATATTTATGATGTAAATGGAGATTTTATACGACTATTGGAGTCTGTACGAGTAGGAGAATCCATATTTAACATGGGTGGATTATTATTATCTATAGAAGAATAAAAAGTAGGTGTCAGAGGTTCGTTCATATGATCTGCGCCTTCTGGAAAGAATATAGATAACCTGGGTTCTATTTCTGCATTTATTTCAGTAATCAGTATCTTTGTTTGAGAAATGAATCTATCATTGCCGGTATATGTAAGTTGTAAATTATTAATACCTATGATTGCTTTGCATAATAGTTTAAAAATATGTCTTACCTTAGAATACAATTTATTGTATTCGTTCGTTTGTTCTTTATATCTTATCATGTCCGCCTCACAAAGTCTTATAATATTAATTGTTTTTCTAATAGTAGAATCACAAAAAGATAATGTATTATCCTTATTATCTATATGCCAAAATGTTCTTGAAAAAGAAGTGACTATACCGTCATTCTGTAAAAAACGATGACGTACATTGATTTTTTGACCGGTATTTATTCGTGATATGAACTCTAAGTCTATAAGTGTATCCCTTTCAGAGTCTGGAGTGATATTAAAACTATTATAGTCCTTAAATAATGAAACTATTTTACTAACTCTAGAGTGCATGTCTTTATTATAAAAATCTTTTCCATAAATCGAATAAAAAGATAACTATAATAAATGACAAATAAGTTTGAAAAGACTTATCTTATATTACTTGTTGTGCTCCTCATTGTCTGTATCATTCTTACAATGTTTGTGTGTCAAAGAAACAATGAAGGTTATAATAAGGACGTAAAAATTAATATTATTCAGACAGAGGGGGATATAAAATCTTTTCAACGTAAAATAGACAATGTATTTAAAACTCTAGACGATGACACCGCGACATATTCTACGTATTCACTTGAATCTAATCTCAATCAGTCACTTATGTCACCAAATGATTGGGTAAAATTGGGAGATTATATTAATTCTGTTTATGATATATATGATTCTTTTATTATTATTCATCCTGATAGCACATTGACATACAGTGCATCAGCGCTGTCTTATATGTTAGAAAACATATCTAAACCTGTCATCCTTACTTCTTCGTCTATATTAAATAATGATGCAGATATTCTTACTAGTCTCAGATACGCATGTGAATTGAAAATACCGGAGGTTGTTATAATGTCTGATAATAAAATACATAGAGGGTGTTGCTCGTACAAGATAAATACCGATTCTTTTACTTCAATCGGTATTGAACCTTTGGCTATATCAAAAACTAATATTGAAGTAAATAAAGGTATTATATTGAAAATTCCCACTGTCCGGATGATATATAAACCATTTAACACACAAATACATGTAGTAGTTATTAAGTTATTTCCCGGTATTACAGGAGATTACATTAATAAAACTCTTGGTAATTATCCTATTCAGGGTATCGTATTTGAGTTAATTGGTAACGGGGAATCTCCGTCAGACGAATCATTTTTAAATGCTATTGATAATCTTTACAAGAAAAAGATTCTAATGATTGGAATACCACAACTAACTAATGATAAATTAAAGGACTTCAAAATAAGTAACAATATAGAAAAAAGAGGTATCGTTAATGGATACAGTATGACTGTAGAATCTGCAGTGTGTAAATTGTATTATATTATTTCAAATACAAGTAAATTTGAAGATGCTATGTCATTAGTATCAATTCCACTACGGGGAGAGATAAATAAATAGATTTGATCATATTTCAATTATTACATGCATGTAATAATTGAAATATATTAATTATGTATTATTTTTTGTATTGTATTTGTTCTCCAAATAAATCTATGTGATATTGGTTCGCTATTTTCCAATTTTCTTCGTAGTATAATTCGTATAAATTATCTTTTATAACACTTGTCATTTCTGGGATGGCTTTTATAAACCCCTTCATATTCTTAAGATATTTAAACAAACAATGACGACGTTCTATCCTTTCATGTACGTGTATATCTTCGTTAATATTTGATATCATGTCATTAATTTCTAACATATATCCATTAAAACGTAGATATTCTGTTCTCGATCTAGTCAATGGAGGTAGTTGGTATATTGGTGTTTTACATATTGGACATGGTATACTATAATTATATAATAATATTAAACCATATGGCACGGTTAAACAACAAATATCAGTATTATTTTTGAGTATATATTTTCCCCAGCATGAAAAATGCGCACAACACGTGCATGTATGACATACCTTATTATTTGACGGATTTAAACATATAAAGCAGTCATTCGATTTCATCTTTTTATTATTATCATCATGATTTAAACTTGTTTATAAAGTCTTGTATATCATCTTTGCTAATATCTGAGAACAGTAACTTAGGAACATCGTGACAATTATATTCTCTTATATAATCGTTAAATCTGTTTTTCTGAGTTGCATCATCAGTTCTAATATCTATCTTATCATTATCTGTAGGTGCCAATTGTGCTTTTTCTTTTACTATATCAATAAGAATTTTTCTACATTTATTTTGATCATGAAGAATAATGATATTTTCAGCAAGTTGTTCCAATTCATTTCCTGCTAAAGAGTATATATCTTCACAATCTGATCTATAATTGTTATCCCTAAACATATCACGATATATTTTTCTGTACAAGTCAATGCAATACGGTAATAACTCTGTACACATGGCTATAGTTATATTCTCTAAACGACAGTCCATTTTCCAGCATCGTTTTTCCCCGTTTATTTTTTCAAGATAATAATAACTATATGGATCTTTGTTTGCAGAATTAGGTATATTTATATAGACTAGATTATGGAACCCATATCTATTAAACAAATAACATTCTATACACTTTTTTACAGTGAATAGAACAATATTATAGTTGTGGAACCTTTTGAATCTGCGCTTGTATCGTTTGTATTCTTTTGGGAATATTGTACATACTTCCAATGATAATTTCAATATACCTATATCCTCGCTATCTATATTTGTTTCGTAATACTTACCGTATTGAGTTAATCTCATTTCAAGAGGCGTTAAACTATCGCTAATAATTTTATTCACCTTCTTTTGGTCGTAACTTTTTGTTTTAAATATTAGAGACAGTTTACTTATGTGATCATGTATTAGATCTTGGTATTCTTTGATATTAAGCCATCCTAACATTTTATAGCGTATTTCTTTTATATATACCAATTCTTTTGTGTACGTACGTGTTGATTTTATTTTTTTGAATATTGATAATATTTCAGCATAACATTCCTTAATATTAACAGGTTCAAACTTGGATTTAACCAGCTCATTTACTTCTTCATCAACTATTACAACTTTTGCTTGTATCTCTCCTTGGTCAATTTCTTCGGATAAATCTATACAATTAATACTTCGGAATACTTCTTTTCTTTTTGAAACTTCCACAACCTCTTCTTCTATTATTTTAACATCCTTATGCAAATACACAGGTAAAGAACATCCCTTTATGTCATATACATGAACAGAGTCTTTTTCTTCGTTTAAAATTTCAGATACAGATATATCTGTCTTTTGATCTATAATATGAGAAAAAATCCTCGTTTTCATACGTTCGATACCTAATAAAAGATTTAGATCTGTTATATTATTGTTTTGTTTTTCTACGCTCTTTTCCAATCGTCTTATTTTACGTTGAAGAAATTTTTTCTCTGTGTTCAGACGTTCTATCTCTTCATTGTCGCTCTCATCTATGTATGACATGCCACTGTAGTTTTGTATTGAGTATGTTGAACGAATCATTTTATTTTTATAAGTATATTCATAACCCGTTAATAAATATGGTAATAAACGAATTATTCTCAACACTTGAAACACATTTTAACACATCAACTGATATAATTCCTGTCATACAAATTTTAAGAGGAACTGATATATCCGTATCCGACATATGTTCTGACAATACCATTACTAATACTGATATGATATTTATTAATGATATCTTTAAAGTATGTATTATAACATGGCCAACAAATGTAATTGTAAAACATATTTTAGACAACAATTGTGTATTTAAAATTTTAAAAGGGGAAATGAACGAATCTATAAAATCAAATCATACCAGTCATATATTAGAGCACGTATTCAACACTGGATATACCGGATATATGCCTATAGGAGTTTCATATATCAGTACAAAATATGAAACAGTGTCAATACATATATATTCTTTCTGATATATTGTCGTACATGAATATTGATAGTATAAATACTATTTACTATTTTTAAAGATTGTATTACTTTAAAATAAATGATTTGCGATGTCAGAAAAATCTAGTTATCACAATGAAGGTGATAACAAATTCTGTGATAAACATTCTACGTATTATGTCCAGATGGAAAAGTAATGCGATTTTGTCCAGGAGGTAAAAAGACCAATTTGTGTACACGAGGGAACAAACTAGGCGAGAATCACCCAACCGGTTTGTGTCCTCCTGGTCAGTATTTGCATAGATATGCAAATGATAAACAAGTTTGTGCTTATCCTGGAACAAACTGTGAAAAGGTGTTCATCTTCTCCGTATTAACTTTGTATAATAATATATTAAACCTATTTAAAATTATCATCACAGAGATTAAATGTCAGCAGATGAACTTAATCTTATTACTTTCAACGCGATATCAAAATTCGTTAGTCAACTTGGGGAATTATATGGTAGTAAAAAAACACAAAGATCTCTGTCCTTGTATAGACGTTTACTCAAGAAAACAACTATTTTCAATGAAAAGCCGATACAAAAACATATCAACGCATTTAGAATGTTTTGTATAAAAAATAGAGAAACTATTCAACGGAAAGATTCAAATAATTTAATCAAAGATACTATTAAGTACTCTGAAACTGCGTATATCAATATGAGAACAGTGTTCGATCTTGTTGACGCGGAAGATGATAAAAATGAATCAAAACAAATTAAGGAAAGTATATGGAATCATATTCTCACGATCAGTGCATTGGTTGACCCTGCTGGAAAAGCCAAAGAAATTCTAAAAGAAAGCTCTAAAAACTCTTCAGTTAACGATGGACAAGAAGTTAACTTTATCGCTAGTATAATTGATAAAGTTGAGAAAAATGTTGATCCAAACTCAAATCCAATGGAGGCAGTAGGATCAATAATGCAATCAGGTATATTTACAGATCTTATTTCTGACATGAATCAAGGCCTGCAAACAGGCAATCTTGATATTGGCAAATTAATGGGAGCTGTAACAGGAATGGTTTCAACTATGGGTAATCAGTCTAATCCAGATCAGAGCGACCAACAACCTGATGAAGCAATGAATATGATTACTAGTATGATGGGAAATATAATGTCAGGAATGCCACCTCCTGGACCTCCTGGACCTCCTGGACCTGTGGACAATTCTTTCAGTATTCCAGCAAGTACTCAATCTGGTAAATCTATTATCAATGATATTGATGACGATGAATAATGTAATTATAATGTTCGCATGGATAAAAGATAATGGTTGCAGGTTCATTAATATTATTCAAAAAATATCAATTCATATTTTTATACATGTATAAAAATATGAACTGATATGAACCCATATGGTTTGAATTAAACAAAATAACTTATATCAAATCTTCTACAAATATAGATTCGCAACAGAATTTATTCAAAATGTCAAATAATTCTTTATCCATACCCTTACCTTCAAGTACTTTAATGTCTTCGCAGTTAACAAAACAATGTACAAGATAACTGTGTCCAGGAGACGCCCAAAATTTATTATTCTCACTAATCATAAATCCTTCATATGGGTTTTCATCTGGTGTCCACTCATATATATTTTCAATCGAGAATATTAAACGATCTTCTCCGAATCCTCCGCTGTTATCATACAGGTAAATCTTATCCACGACATGCAACAATTTAATAATATTTTTCTGAGCCTTTTCGGCATCATCGATAATTTGCGATGCAGGAGCTGCTTCTTGTCCAAAACATTGTTCTCTCCACTGTGCTCTATCAAGAAGACCGGATCCATCTGCAAGACTACCTGGTGGACACATAGTTTTCAACTCTTCTGGAGTTCTAAATCCAGGACTACCGTTAATTTTTGAATATATTGGAACCCATGGATATAAAATAACGGTATCATAGTTTTGTCTTTGTATTCTTTTAACTTCTCTCACTGTCCATGCAATCGTTTTGCCTGTTGTTTCCCATGCAATATTAAACCTGTTTAATATTGCTGTGTTCAATAATGCAGTTGAAATACTGTCAGCAGATCTACGAGTTTCCCAATAAAGACTTTGCATTTCTTGTTTGGATGCTCCTTTTGCTATCAATTTATCTCTTTGTTCCTCATAACCTGGTGTTGATGATACTATTTCGTCGACTATTACGTTAATTAGTGTGTTGGGATCTATATTATCTTTCTCCAATACTTTTTTCATTATACCTCCCTTTCCTGACGCAGGAGGTCCATATGTAATATAAAATACAGGAGATTGTTGCGATGATTTATTATCTAATTCTTTTTCAATATACTGAATGTTGCTTTGAACCATTTATTAAACTATATTGTTTTTTATTAAAATTTTTTTATTTGAAAAAGATACATTCTTTTTATTTTTAGTTGCATTGCAATAACGAAGGTTATTTTTTTTATCAGCACATCTATTTTTACAATTATCGTATGATTTATACTCTCCATCTAAAACCTTTTCACAGTCTCCTTCTATACACTCCCATCCGTCTATTTGGGCGTCATTTCTAAGATATGACCAATATATTAAAAATATACATATTCCTATAATAATAGGAGTGATTATCCATAGTATCTGTAACATTTATTACACAATGGTAAAAAATATAAAACATTAATTGTAGAAAATACTACAATGATATAATCAATGGTTGGTAATATCTATATAATATTGTATATAATATTGGTATCAAAATAAGTAATAGGACAATTATTGTCCATGTTGGAGACATCATGACTACCATAATGATATATACTATAGCTAAAAATGTCAAAAATGTCATAGAATGATAAAACGGATATTCACATTTATAATATCCCAATCTCTTCATATTACTAGTTATTGAAAACCATTCGTATACTAATCTGTATCTAGCAGATAAAGCTTGTATACGATTGTAAGTTGTAACCCTAATCAAATCAAGAGCATTGTAAGACAATACAATTCTATCTATCTGTTTCATACCAAGATATCCTCCAATTTGATGATCGTCGTTATCAATCAGGTATGGTATATCTATATAGTCTAATATGTCTTTATCTATCATCCATCTACGAAACATTACAGTAGTAGTTCCTTGTAACCAATCCACTTTGGTGTCTCGTTTACTTTGGAAGATGTAATGTATATAAAAGGGAAAAGTTCCAGCGATTCCTCCTGAAAACCCTATACACGATTTAGGATATTTTTTTGCACCCTGTTCAAGTAAACTTACAATATTATTTTTAATATAACTATCGTCGTCGAAGGTAATTATACATGTGTCTGGGTCTTTTTCTATTTCCAAAACAGGGACTAACTTTGTAATAGGTCCATAATCATTTTCGCATCGATTTATTATGACATTATATTCTTGTAGAAAGTTATCAGGTATATCATATGTTTGTCCCTTTCTTGTTTTATATGGTATATGGAGATAGAATGCGTCCAATTGTCTAGTTTGTTTCATAATAGACCGAATAACAAGTTCAATATATTGGAGTCTGCCAGGTAGTGTAGTCATTGATCCAACAATTCTCATGTTTCTATATACATTTGATGTTTTTAAATAGTAACAGTATTTAAAAACTACTATATTGTAGTAAATGAATACTGTAAAATTAGTATGTGTAATATTGTTGTTATCAGCCGCGTGCATTAATTCAGTTGTTTACTGTACAACAACCGAGAAAACAAACTCTCTAGCTGTAATAATATCATTTATATTATTAATAATTATAATATCTATCATCCCTGTTAGTTTTATATTTAAGACATTGTTACTCACAATACCTATATATATCTATTACAGAAATATATGTTTAACCGCAAACCTTATATATATATGTTATAAATGGAACATAAAGCATCCTGCAACTTCTAGGATAAACGATGTAGGTCTAAGAAACGATATTTTACACACGTATAAACAATACTTTACTATAATAGATAATTTTAAATATATTCCACTTAGACCAACTATATTTGTAGCAAACTATTGTATTGATCGAATCGAGAACGTGTTATGTATGTCAATACCGGTAAAATTGTCAGTAGTTATGCGAGATATTTTTAAGAATCCTTTAACTATATTTGGTAATAGTATAACTAGTCCTATTTATATTGAAGAAAATAGATCGTATGATTATCTACACGAGCAGATCAAAAATCATCACGAACAATGTAGATATATTTTTGTCTATGTAACTAAGGGACATTATAATTCGTACTCTAACAAGACAATAGGAAAAGTAAGTACTGGTATATTTAATATAGCTAAATCATTGAATATATCAGTGACACCAATATGTATGGATCGTGTGGAGTATGATAATGTTGGAAGATTGAAATATCAAAATTTTGAAATCCACGTGGGCAAAGAAATGCAGATTACAAATATACAATCAGATATACTTGCTGTTAAAAAGTTCTTTAAACAAACGTTACATCGTTTTGAACAACAAAAATACATTAATATATATAATTAATTGTATTTATTGTATATAGTATACAGTAAAAATATTATTCCCATCGCTATAAATATATACTTGAATGTGTTTTTATACCTGTATACAATAAACATTCTCTTTTTGACCTTCTCATCTAACCAACTGTCTTCATAATGATGTATAGCATATGTTTTAGGAGATATATTTATATTCTTAGAATTGTTATATTCTTTATATGTAGCAAAGTCTGTCGACATCCAATTTTTAGGATATAAATAAATAGGACTTAATATTTTTATATCTTTTCTATCATACATATTATTTATTGATAAAAAGTTTGTAAACGCTATTGGTCCAGTAGTCATACCTACCATACACATTGCTCCGAAAATATACTTATATAAATTATCTATAATACTATCTCTACTATATTTTATATAATACATCATATCTTTCCATATATGATGATTCTTAACAGTCGCTATAAATGCTATTTCTACAATGGAACCTAGAACTTCTTCTTTAACTGAACCTAGGACTATATCTCTGTTACATAACAGCATATCTATAGGTTTTATACATTCAAAATCTAAATCTACATACAATCCACCGTATTTATATAGGATGCAATATCGTGCAAAATCTACTCTCATCATAAAATGACCAAATCCCTTATACATTTCATAAAACTCTGGAAAATCTGTACGAACTAGGTTGTCATTATCCTCATCTGTCCAGAGTTTATATTCATAATCTGGATGTTTATCTTTCCACGAATCGATGAATTTTTGGTATTTTTTGGGAGGTTTATTGTCTTTCCAAGTCTGATGAATAATTTTACATATGTTAGTGTTTAGCATTACTTTAATATATTATATGTTAAAAAAGAGTTATCCAATATTTAAATATTATTTGATAGTATGTATACTATCAAATTACATACAATTACATACAATTACATATAATCATCTCCACAATTATCTACTGAACGGATGACATGACCCCCAACATAGTTTGTTGTTACATTTTTAAATGTTGTGTTATTTGATATAGGTTTAACGGTGTCACTTCCTGAGATAGTTGAACCATTCAAATAATTCGCTTCTGCGGGATTTACAAATTTACTTGTGACTTGCATTTTAAAAGACATTTATGTTAAAGCAATATAACTTTAGATGATTTTATTTTTTTTGTCACAAACTTATACCAAAATTAAAATATATACAGTAATGATAAATGACTTCTTCTTATCCCTATAACGAATCACGAAATTATACTTTCATGTTCGACCCGCAAGACTTAAGAGGACCTTTAACTAAAGTCTTAGGATGTCACAATAATATACTTGAATATCTTAAGAAAAACGATAAAAATTTTTCAGGGTTTTTACATATAATTAAAACAGCTATGATGGAAGATATATTTGCGCAACCGCAATTTATGAGAACAGTGTTTATACCATCAAATGAATATCTAAATATAGATTCTATTAAAAATATAGATCCAGGTTCTGCAAGATCAATAATAAACTTTAGTATGTTACAAAGATCTATAGATAAGGAATTACTCACATCCTCGCCCGCCGCCTATTTTATAACTGAGTACAAACCATTACCTCAACTTCTTGTTACTAATATATCGGGGGTTACTCAAATAAATAGTTGCGCAACTATAATAGATTTTGATATAAAACTTGGAAATGGTACAATACATATAATCGATCGTCCATTAGTTCCTTATACAATTATTTGATTCAATTCACAACAACTATTATATTATTCTTTCTGTGTTAGACAGAAAGAATAATATTTAACATATACAATCATTCTAAACCACTACAACCTTTTTATAGAAAACATCGCAGATATTTGCATGTCTGGATTAGGTTCTAACGGAGAAACAGTCTCAGTCTGAGCAGTCTCAAAAAAATCTCCATTTGGTAAGCGAACAGAAAACTTGAGATTGTCATTAGGAGAAAATTTAACTGTTTGTACCATTTTACCTCCGTCTACTTTAACGAATGGATCTAATAACGGATTTGGTATATCATCGATAGCGACTCTAAATAACATACGATTAGAATTAGGGTTATTGGAATAAATAACACCAGTACTTCCAGTCGATAAATTAGAAAATTCTACATAAACATAAGGATAAAAAGTAATACGATTACCATTACCAGTAGTAAGTATACGATTTGGTAAAATTAAGTTCAATAATGTAATTTCGTAACACACCTTTTCTTGTTGTGAAATAGTACTTCCAGTATAATTTAATGGCACAGATTGATCAAAATTAAAATGAAGAATTTCAAATTCTTCATTAGCATGAGGTACGCTAAACGAAGGATATAATCTTGCAACTCTAGTCGTTCCATCGTAATCAACAATTCTACGTGTTTCATGTCCTTGTTTAATACGAACAAAATTACCGTTATAATAATCATCTATATTGGACACTCCTATTGGAAATGTTACAGTAGATACAGTAGATGCTGTCAATGTTCCGGTAAACGAAGGCATCTCTCTTCTAATGTTGTAAGAATGAGTATTCAACCAATCATTTACTGGTCCTTCATATGTACCTGCAACAATAGATTTAGTTGTATCAACAGTTGCAATGTGTGTGATTGCGTCATATCCTGATATTTGACGTGCTTGAGATAATGTATCGTTATACATAAAATACCTTATATAAGAACCTTGACCAATATGTCCAGCAGGTATGAAAAATTGTGGATTATTTACGTCAGTCGTAATATCCGTAGGATCGATAATTGTAACAGAGTCGCCATCAATTGCATCATCTCCGAAAGAATCATCAACTGTAAATCTCATGCGTATAATATTTGTTGTTCTCGAAATAAACTCAGAAGAATGAATACGTCGTCGTTTATTAAGCGTATCATGTACAATAACGGACTTGGCATAATAATCTTTAGTTATGTGTGGATCATCAGATAAAGGGAATTCAACAATAATAATTTTCTGACTTCCAGAATTGCTTGAATTTTTGATTGTGCCTTTTAGTTCTATCGAATTGGCAGAAAAAGTATTACTAACCCATGTTTTTAACGGAGTTGCAAGACTTACAGGATCAAGAGCATCAAGTTTTCCTTTTGTACCAGATTGGGACAAACGAACTTCGAAATTAGCAGGTAACGGCCAATCGGATCTATTACGATAAGTACTATCTATTTCTATATATCGAGTATTACTCATTGTTTATTTAATGATATAAATTCTTAGATTTATATTATCATTTTTTACCTATATATAATAAATGCCTTATGCTCTACACGGAAATTCATGTCATGCACCAGGATCAGCTTTCGTAAGCAATCATAAATATATTCATCCTCTCGATAACACATATTTTAAATCATATACGCAAATGGATATATATCCAGGAAATTCTAGTTTACCAACAAATAGGGGAAAAGGAGTATTTACAGAACAAATAAAGAATTTCCATGGTAAAAATTCTAACCCAATAAATGATGTTGATCGCAATACAATTTCGAACGTAACCCCTCCACATAAACAAATTAAAACACATAAAGGGTCTCCTATTGATACAAATCAAAATAATGATACGGTAAACTATTCATCTTGTTCAATTGGACAGGACAGAGATTCTAAATTATTTCCTATACTAAATCCTATGTTTAATCTACGTGAAGTCGCTAAACATCTTATTCTATTAGAGGATCATCTTTTTCATCAAGGTAAACGATGCACTCAATGTATAATTAAACATCTGCTTACTATCGAGGCGTTTCTTGAAGAAGCTATAACACTAGATAAAGAACAAAAATATACAGAAAAGATAACAGATATTTATACTAAATTTAAAAATATACAAAAGACAATTCATCAACAAATTAGTAATAACTCATTATCAGGAGAGTTTTGCGAGAATATAGCACAACAACTACGGGCTATACGTAAGCCTATATCTATGGAAACATATAATTTATGTTGATTTCTAAGTCTAATTATTTATATATTCTATATATATATATATAAATAATGTCGGATAAGAAAGAATTAGAAATTATACATGAGTTCTGTAATACTAGAAATCCACGAATATTATCACACTTATCAGAAAATAACAAGAAAATATTTATAGGTATAGCTAGATATGTTATGAATTATTTGATATCTCATCCAAATTCTAGACCAGATATAGCATTAATTGCTCTACGTTCTCTTGATCCTTTTAATTATTCGTGTTTATCTCATCTCAAAGTAACCTTAACAGATGTGCAAAGACATACAATCGAATACTTTAGCTATGTCAAATCTTTATTGGTTTGTTTGTCAACCGGAGGAGGTAAAACAATAGTTGCTTACGGTATATCACAGTGTTACTTGAATAAATATCCAAATAACAAAGTTGTTGTAATATCTCCAGTTACACTTCTTAAGAATTTCCATAAAGAATCAGAAAAATTCGGGGGAGTAATTGACGACAGATACTCGTTCTATTCATTCGAAAAATTCTTACGATTAGATAAAGATCGTAAGAGAGTTAACTGTAAAAATACGCTATTAATCATAGACGAAGCTCATATATTAAGAAACTTTACAGGAAAAAAATATGACTCCGTAATGATGTGTGCAAACAAAGCAGACAAAATTTTACTATTGACCGCAACTCCAATTGTTAATTCTATATCGGATTATGTCAGTATTATTAACTTATTGTATCAGAACTATATTATTAGCACAGGAAGAACACGTCATGTTCTCAATATCATTAACAAGGGAGCTGGAAATACGTTATCGAATATTTTGAAAATTGATACACCGTATAAGATTAAGATATCGCAATCCAGAGACGCGGATATAAGATATAAAGTACAATTGCAACAATTACCAAAAATAGGAAAATTATTAGCTGGACACGTTATCTACAAATCAAAAGTAGCAGATGAAAACTTTCCTTCCTATAATACGCATGTAGAGTTTGTAGATATGTCATTAACTTATCTTGATGCTTATATTAAATCTACAACAAAATCAGAAGAAAATGCATTGTTCTCTAACCCGAAAGTTTTTTGGAATGGATATCGAAGGGCAGTCAATCATCTAGGAATAGAATACTATAGTTCAAAAGTCAGAGCAATAGCCCCAAAAATTAAAGGAAAACAAAGTATTATATATTCAAATTGGCTGGAATACGGTACAGATATTTTGGGTAGAATTCTAATGGATAATTGTATATCGTATGGAGTTATTTCTGGAACTACAAACGTCGCAAAAAGATCTAGTATCATAAACAAATTCAACAACGAACAAATATCTACCCTAATAATAACAAAAGCAGGAACGGAAGGAATAGATCTAAAAGGAGTTAGGAATGTCGTCCTACTAGACCCTGCATGGAGTCCTGCGGTTATAGACCAAGTAATTGGAAGAGCTGTAAGATTTAAATCGCATGATCATCTTCCCCCAGATCAAAGACATGTCGATATATATTTAATGCAATTGAAAGAACCACATATTAATTCCGATAATCTTGAATTAAGTAAATCCGGTGATGTGATATTATATAGAATAATAAAGAAAAAATCTGGGCTTACAAATGAATCAAATAATATGTTGAAGGATTTAAGTGTCATTTAGAGATACATAATATATATTTATATATAAACAATGTCGTTATATCCAATTATTATAGCGTTTAGTGGCACAAAATCAAGCGGAAAATCCACATCTGCAAAATTAGTAGAATCATATTTAGACACTCACAACATACATCGACTAAGCTTCTCATCACCCCTAAAGAGGCTCATAACTGACATATTTTGTTTACATAACAATGAATGTTATGACCATAATCTTAAAGAAGTCGTACTAGAACATTGGAATATATCACCGAGAGAATTAATGCAAAAAATTGGTACAGATCTTTTTAGAAAAAATCTTGACACATTGTGCCCTGATATAAAAATGCCCGCAAAAACAATATGGGCAAGTAGTGTTTACTGTAAAATTAAAGAGATTGAGTTTGAGAATAAAAGAAATAATACCACCAATAGTATAATAATAATAGACGATTGCAGATTCGATGATGAATACAATATTATCAAACGTTTGGGAGGTGTGGTCATAAAAATAAAAACGCATCAGAATGCAACGATGAAGATCAAGAGAAATTCTATAAATACGAACAATTCAAATTATAATCATACATACATAAAAAAATCGGCAGCCATAAGGGACTCAACTTTGCAAAATTCATTACATGAAAGCGAGAATGATTGTAAGTATGATTACGAAATATATAACAACGAGTCTATAGAAGATCTTAAAGAAAAATTATACAAAACAGTAAATGACATTATGGAACAAAATATCAAAATGAATTAAAGTTTAGTTTTTGTAATATAAACAAATGTTTACAAAACGAAGTCGCGTCAATAATACTAAAAATAGAATGTACGTAGTAAAAAGGTCCGGAGACCATGAAAATGTATATTTTGATCAAATTACAACAAGAAATGAAAAATTTTGTGAAGACTTGGATATCGATCCAACACTGCTATCCAAAAAAGTCGTAGATAGTATCTACTCAGGTATCAAAACAAGTGAAATCGATATCCTTTCATCTGAAACAGCGCTATATATGTCTACACATCAACCAGAATATGAAATTCTAGCTAAAAGAATAGCTGTATCAAATCTGCAAAAAACAACGACACGAGATTTTTCAAAGGTTTCGGAATCATTGAATAAAATAGGACAGCTCGATGACGAATACTACGATTTTATCTCAAAAAACATAGACGAACTAAATAATATTCCACAATATGAAAGAGATTTTGACTTTACATTCTTTGGTCTAAAAACTCTAGAAAAATCGTATCTAACTAGAGGAATTGATAAAGAAGTGATAGAACGTCCACAACATCTATGGATGAGAGTAGCAACCTTTTTGAGAATGCCTGATATTGATAAAATAAAAGAAGTGTATGACCTTCTTTCAATGAAATATTTTATACATGCCTCTCCGACTCTATTCAACGCAGGTAAGAAAGTACCACAGCTTTCTTCGTGTTATCTAGTAAGTATGAAGGACGACCTTTTTGATATGTTAACAAAGGTCAGAGATTGTGGCATGATAAGTAAATGGGCTGGAGGTATTGGTATTAACGTTTCAATGATTAGATCAAATGGTAGCAGAATAAATGGAACTGGAGGTGATTCAAACGGAATCATTCCATTTCTTAAATTATGGAATGACCTTGCCAGATATGTAAACCAAGGAGGTAGAAGAAAAGGAGCTGTAGCTGTATACTTGGAACCACACCACCCAGATGTATATGATTTTCTGAAGATCAGAAAGAATAATACTAAAGATGAATCTAGATGTCTAGATTTGCATATTGCTATGTGGATTTCAGACATGTTTATGAGACGTGTAAAGGAGGATGGNTATTGGTGTCTTTTTGATCCAAATAAAGTTAAGAATCTGCACGATATATATGGAGATGAGTACGATGAAGCATATCTCCAGGCAGAGTCTGACAAAAAATACGAAAAAAGAATCAAAGCACGTGATCTTTGGAAGGAGATACTTATTTCACAAATGGAAACAGGTGAACCATATATTCTGTTCAAAGATCATATAAATCGTAAAAATAATCAAATGAATCGTGGAGTTATCCGTGGGTCTAATCTGTGCAGTGAAATCGTTCAGTATTCAGACAGTGACAACTATGCAGTGTGCAATTTAGCAAGTATATCTGTTCCAGCATACGTCGAAAAAGTTGAGAATAATGATAGAAAATGGTATGTTTACGGAAAAAATGATTGTAATTTTTGCAAAAAGACGTTGTCTATTTTAGAAGAAAATGACGAAAATCACACATATAAGGTTGTTTCATCGAAGGATGATCTTCCTGCTAATATACAAGCAAAAGTTGAACAACATAACACATTTCCGATGATATTCCTGAATGATGATTTTATCGGAGGATACACGCAACTAATATCTATCTACAATTCATTGAATCATTATACATTTAACTTCAAAAAATTAGGAGAAATAACAGAACTAATCACCGAAAACATGAACATAGTCATCGATAAAAACTTCTACCCTGTACCACAAACTAAAAAATCAAACATGGAAATGAGGCCAACTGGAATTGGAATACAAGGTCTAGCAGACGTATTTCAAATGATGAACCTAGCATGGGATGATCCTAAAGCATTCGATATGAATCGTGATATTTACGCAGTAATATACTATCATTCTCTCAAGAAATCGATGGAATTAGCAAAAGAACACGGTCCGTATACATACTTCAAAGGGTCTCCTGCAAGTAAAGGTAAACTGCAACCAGATTTATGGGGTATAGATGAACCAACTAATGTAAATGGTATATTGGATTGGGAATGGTTGAGATGTCAGATTAAGGAACACGGGATTAGAAATAGTTTGTTAGTTACACAAATGCCAACAGCTTCGTCTGCACAGATTCTTGGTAATAACGAGAGTTTTGAACCTTATACTACAAATATGTATGCTCGTAGGGTTCTTTCAGGAGATTACCCTGTAATTAATCAACATCTATATAAGACATTGAAGTCATTGTGTTTGTGGACTGACGATATCGGAGACAAATTGATAGAAAATGAGGGTAGTGTGCAAAATATAGATGGTATTCCTAAAAATATCAAGGAAATATATAAAACTGCATGGGAATTATCAACAAAATGCATGGTTGATTATTCGATTTCCAGGGGCCCTTATATTGATCAAACACAATCATTCAACGTGTTTATGGCAGACCCAGATATGACTAAACTATCAAGTATGTTTATGTATGAATGGGAAAATGGTATTAAAACCGGAATGTATTATCTCCGTCGTAGACCCAAAGTAGATGCAGTTAAATTCACACTTATGAAGGATACTACACAAAATACATTGAAAAATGATGATATTGAAGATAACGGTTGTGAGTCGTGTAGCGCCTAAATAATACCAATGTTATCTTGTTTAAAATGAATAATATAATCTCAAATTGAAATTATATTATAATGTCACGATCTATCAATATATCAATGAAATCAACGGAATCAGTGGAATCGTATACAAATGTATATTGTCTATATATTTCAGGTATATTTACAATACTGTTAGGGATATTACTTGTCGTTTATGTTGTTAATATGTTAAATTATAATGAAGGTATTATAACAGATGTTTGTAATATAACATCTGTCAGTTATCCAATTATGGGGTCTACATATAATTTTTACACATGTAATTGTGGTAGACATTGTACTTCCATGACTGGATTATGTAATAAAATTTTTAAGAATGGAACTTTAATAGAAAATAAATATACTGATATAACATATTTGCAAATGACTAATAAGGTTTGTTCCTACTATGCAAACGATGAATGCGTCACAGATTTTAATACACTCTCTCAAATTGTGAAGAATAATATAATAAATATGGAAAACATGTTAAATACTTCCATAATTTGTTACAAAAAAAATGATGTTTATTTTATCGAGAATGAGACAAAATCGTATTGGAAAAATATTACAATAGTTACATTATGCTTTTCTATTTTTTCTAGTGTAACGATTGTAAATTTACTTATCTATGTTGGTACATTATTCTTTCCTATTCATGAATAGCATATGTTATTACCTACGGACTATTGTTCTCCGGGTCGGGCTCGATCTTAATATTATTGAATTTTGCTTAGGATCTAGTGGCGGCGTTAGTTCTGATTTTTGGTGTCATAACTATCCTAACAATAACACCTATGATAACTAATATTAATATAAGTAGTTTATTAATATTATTTATCGAGAGGGTAAACTTATTTACATAGTTCGTAATTTTTACACTTAATTCTTTCGACATATTCTTATGTATATATTGTACTATGTTAGATTGTTATACTCCATATATGTCTCCGTATTTAAATATACTTATACGATCTTTAAATAACAAAATTATTAAAATCTATATAATAAATGGTAAAAATTGCTTTTATTGTTGGAAAAAGTTCCGATAATTACCCTCTCAAGTACAATTCAAAGAATGCACCACACTGGTTAAAAACACAATCCAAAAATTTTACAGATTTTATCGATACAGATGATCATGAAGTACCGTCAGATGTTGCAATGGCAATGTATTTAGCAGAAAAATATCCAAGAAGCACAATAGATTGTATAATGGGATATGATGTAAATTCAAAAAAACAATTAGATGATTATGATGTTGTTTTTGTTATTTATGATGCAATAGAAGTATTTCATTGTAATGATGGTGAAAAAAAAACATGTCTGAAAGATATGAAATCTTTTGAAAGAGCTGTAAAAAATACAAAAGCGTTTGTATATCCCTATCCAAATTTCCATAAGTATATTATTGTAAAGCCTAGTTATTACAAAGATTTGAAAGAATCCGGTATACCGGTAGCAGATTTTTTTAAGATTACTCCCAGTACGGCATCAAATAATGTGAAATCTTTTAGACTTAGGGTTGAAAGAAAAGGTTGGAAGGGTATTATTATAAAACCATCTTATGCTGGTTATTCTCTGGGCATTAAAGTTATGAAAAACTTCTCTAGAGTTAAAGATATTACCATTAAAAATTGGTTTGATAGATTAAAAGAGCTTGGTTTCCCAAATGTTACTGTACAAAAATTTGTTCCAGACTTCGGTGATCATTTAGAAATAAGAACGTATTGGATAAATGGTAGATACGCATATTCCGTTGGTACTCTAACTAAATCAGTTGGTACTGGAAATGGTCTTCCCATTGACGACGAAGATACTTTTGTTTCAGAAGGAGGTACAATACCAGACAAAATCAAGACTAAATTACAAAAACTAGCAAAAGAAGTTATGAAATCTATAAAACAGTATCCTTATAAACATCCTTTATTAAGAATTGACTTTGGTTGTTGTTTAGACTCTAGCGGGTGTAAAGGAAGCTATTTTGTAAACGAGATTGAGACGATGGCTGCTAATATGCTTGCAGGTGAAACTGATTATCCTGTAGTAGAAAAGGTAGCGGATGCTTCTTTTAAGTTCGCAAATAAAATAAAAGGAAAACGTGAACCTAAAGGTAAAAACAGTAATTATCAAGCTAGACAGGGTATTTGTGCTAAACCTAAATAATTAACAAAAAAAATATTTGTAATGATAAATGTCTGATATGTATTTTACTTTCATTGCTGATAGTAATGGAATCCCGCAAATGTATTGTTTAAGAGTAGACGATTTAATTGATTTTACGACCGAAAATACAGGTAATAGAATTTACCAGGCAATGACGCCGCAAGAAATTAATATGTGGAATAGAGTATACGCCCAACAACAATCCCAATATATGACTGACGATACAAAACAATCACAAGATATTATATCAAGTTTACCTTACGATATAATATACACAATAATTAGTAAAATGAATACGATAGATAAAGTTTCGTATTTCAATAGTAACCCAAAATTTGTATCAGATTCTATCGATAGACAATTATGGGATCCTATAATGATTCCATGGGAACTATCTCAGAATGTTAATTTTAAAGTCGTACCAGAAATGATAAGCACAATTATAATTGAAACTATACAACATGTTAATTTACTCGATAAATTAACTAATTTGAACAAAGTTGTAATAGGTAGAGGTTTCGACAGAACAAATATACGTGACAGTACGTTTCTACCTCCTTGGATAAAAGAACTTTATACTGGTGATAATTTCAACGGAACAATACATTCTTTACCTGAATGCTTGTATAAACTTGTTATCGGATGGGGTTCCGTTCAAATAACAAGTCTACCAGAAAAGTTAAATACTTTTGTAATGGGGCACGAATTAAACGAACCTATAGATTTACCTATCGGATTATCCACATTAAAAATGGGTCTTAATTTCAATAAACCTATAGTTTTGCCTGAAAGATTAAAAGAAATTATTATTGGACACGATTTCAATCAACCAATAGTATTATCATCCGGGTTACAAAAGTTTATAATGGGACAAAATTTCAATCAACCAGTAATATTACCATCTGGATTACATACGTTAGTAATGGGAGAGAGCTTCAATCAACCAATAGACTTACCCGTAGGTTTACACACTCTTGTAATTGGAGATAGTTTCGATAGAGTAATAAACTTACCCGTAGGATTGTATAAACTCAGAATACAAAATTATTCTAATCATCAACTAACTCTTCCCCGAGGGTTGCAGGATCTTGATATGCTTGAATCGAGTTCAGATCATTTAGTAGTTTTACCAGAGGGGTTACAAAATTTTGTAATGCAGTCTACTTTAAATATGGCAATAAACTTGCCTACAAGTTTAAAAAGTATTGTAATGGGAGAAAATTACAATAAGCCGATAGTTTTACCTGAAGGATTGCGAAGTTTTAGAATGGGACAGGATTTCAATCAACAAGTAATTTTACCTCGAGGATTGAAAGTGTTAAATATGGGCTGGGATTTTAATCAATCGTTAGTTTTACCTGTAGGTTTGCATACTCTTGAAATGGGGTATACCTTTAATAATCATATAGTTTTGCAGAAAGGGTTGAAAGTATTTCATATGGGACATAATTTCAATCAATCTATAGATTTACCTATAGGGATAGAAGACATTGTTTTGACACCTACATTTGATAGACCAATTGATTTACCTGTAGGTCTGCGGAAAACTAAATATCAAAATGAGTATGGAGATGTTCTTACGAGGTACATTAATCCGTATATATCAACTAAAAGCGGTAATTAAAATTTTTATTTAGTATATTAGAAATATTTCCAATATACTAAATAAAATAAGAAGTTATATAAATGAAAATTAATCCATTATGGTACTTATGTATAACAGTTCGATTATTACTGATTGTATCTATAGTATTCATTTACACCAAATCGAAAAACAAAAAAATAATAAAAATAACCGGTTCGTTAATACTGTTATTAATAGGTTTGGGATTTCTTGTAAAAGGTATCACCGGTTCGAATAACGAAATACAAATAGCAAAAGTATTTTGGCACGAGACCAGATTCGTGCATGCATGTTTATATATATTAGCTTCTATTTATCTCTACATTGGTGATATTAAAATATCATCCTTATTGCTTACTGTAGATGTCATATTCTCTGTATTATACAGACTGATATCAAATACATGATATACGTTAGTTACGGTGTATTCAAAATGATTTGTATATTTAATCACACTCAAAATTAAATAATGAGCTCTAAACTACAATCAATGTTGACGGAAACGCATATAAACTATCCAGAATTTTGTCCTAATTTGACACCTTCTCAAATATTCGAGAAGGGTGCTTTTCATGATCAAGGGGGCTATTTTAGAGATATTGTATCTATATCTAAGGACGGAAGTTATAAAAGGTATAAAACACGATATGAAATTTACATAGAGAAAGGACGTTGTTTGGAAAATATAGATATAGGTCTATTAGTATCACAAAAAAAAGATAAAAACAAAAATTTATACAGAGTAAAATCAGGTACTAGTTTGGAATATTGGCTTGAAAAAAATTGGATAAGTCCTATTCATCCTTATGGATGGCTTGAATGGTATTGTGATTATTATGATGGAAAAAGATCATCAGACGACGAGAGACAAATTAATAGATGGATTAGATTCGCTGGTAAAAAGAAAGGACGATGGAGAAAAACTTTGATAAATAGAATCATTAACTCAGGTAAAAAACATGACGATATAACCATTTCTCCCGCTATACGTCAATCTCTTCTTCATTGGGCTTATGAACTTACAGAGGAAGATTATATGTTTTCTTAGTAAACATATAATATCTAAAACAATAAGTAAGTACGTATAAATTATATGGGTTTATATAATATGAATGTATTAATACTGTATATATCAAATCTTTTCGGATATTTCACCTGAATTAACCCAATCATCTTTTAATCTTTCTGGTATTGTTAGGAATGTACATAATTTTCAACTTTTTGTTTACCTCAATATCCAAAATCTTTGTATCTAGTATTAAATAGCTTTTTTCCATCTTTATCAACAATTATACAATTTAAACCATATTGATCACAATTATTAACGCAACTATCACAATTTTCTTGGAATAATATACATTGCCAATCGTTCTTTTGTTCGTTTTCACCTATTTTTACCTCATTTTTACAATTTTTATTAACTATATTTAGTAATTCTCTTACATAATTGTGATAATCAGAAGGTTTAGGGTTATTATAAATATGTTTTATTGCATCTAAAATTACAGGATTATGTGGTGGCGTAACAATAATACCGTTATATAAACAACTATTATCCGAACATATTACTGTATACCAAGTTTTTTCTTTTTTACTATCAAATATGTCATTGATATGTGTTTGGAAATCTGTTTTAATATCAAAGTAATACCCACCAAATACATAAAGAATACAATACCTCCAGAAATCGGCTTTATGAGCTCCATTTTCCATATTATTGAAAATTTCTACCGCTTCTTTTCCGTAGTATTTTTCTAAAAATTCCAAACACATATTATCATTATAGATTTTTACTTCATACCCAGAACAATATTTATTGATATTATTAAATACATATTGGGGTATGGAATTTATATCATGATATGTCATATAAACAACTTTGGGAATGTAATTAGTATCTTTCTTAAGAAAAATAAAAGGTTCTGTTTGTTGAGAATAATGATCTTTTGTAGGTGTATACACGTTTAAAGAATAATCAAGTACGTCATTAATAGAAGTATCAACTTGTACAGTATTTAATTGATTAGAATTTAAAATAGCAATTGTCATAGCTATAGGTCCTGTTGTACATAACACATTACCTTTTGATTTTGTTTCAGAATTACCTTTACCAGTTTCATGTAAACTGTCAGATATGTTAATATTAATATGAGGGTTTTCATGTAATGTATATATATTATGCACAACCCTTTCTATAATTTCTTTTAATATATGGCAACCTTTTCTGGCATAAATATACCAATTTTGATATTCTCCTGTTACAGGGAATAAATGCCCTTGTGCATTGTGGGTTCCCCAACCTGAAACCCATATATCTTTGTCTTTAGGCATTTCCGGTATAGTACAATTTACACAACTCTTCATATCCAAGTAAAACCCACCGTATTTATATATAATTAAATACCTAAAAAGATCTCCTCTTGCAGCGCCATACTTAGGATTGATAAGATTATATGCTTTTGTTACTTTGTGATCCTTCCCGAACTCTTTTTCTAAGAAATTATCTATTTCTTTGTCTCCATATATAATTTGTTCCCAATCAGGTATAGCTTTTTGCGTAGAATTTAGCACGTTAATATCCGCTTTTCTACCACCACATATACCTTCCGGATCAACTGTACACCAAGTACGATATAACTTTTTGGGCACTGGTTCTCTTTTGTATTCTTTAATACCTAAATCTAAAGGTTCTGGAGTAATATTTTTAGCTAAATTGTGAAGTATTTGATATTCTTCAGGTGTTTCATACTTTTCTAATCCAAAAAACGCACCACATATTCTCCATATTAAATATAATATTACTAAACCTAATAGCAAAAGTAGCAGTATTTTACACTTTTTATACATTTATTATAACAATAAAATACTGATTTTATTGTTATAATAAATGTTGTTTATATGATGATCAAAAATGTAGAGATTTTTATATAAATATTACGGTGCAAACACAGTATTTATATTTGATAACTTATCTTTTGGAGCTCATAAAGCCGATTTCTGAAGGTATTGCATTCTTTATGTATTTGGTGGGTATTACTTTGATATTAAAACATCTTTTCTAATATATAATATGACTGTATCAATACTGTATAAGAGGTTATGGTAAAGAATATGACTGTATTGTTTTCATAGATAAAAATGAGGAACTAGAAAAATATACACTTAGAAAACGGATACCTATGGATTATAAATGAAATGATGTACATGTAATTTAGATTATGCATTAATGCATATTTATCCGCCTTATTTGCAATTCTAAGTCTGGATTTAATGTACGTACAAAATCATTGATATCCCTAAATTTTTGAATAATTCTTGGAAGATTACGCTCAATACATATGTTAGAGAATATTTCTTGGTTGTTATGATTAATCATTGTAATATTCACTATTATTCTAATACCGTCATTCTCGATATCACCTGCGCACGGATAACCCAAAATATTTCCAAATATCTCATCATCGTGTACAGAATTTAATAACAACAATCTAAAAAAATTATCATCCAACAATCTGGACGTTGTAACTAGTAACCCATATGGATGTTCTACAGCAACTAGAGTATTATTATTAATATAAGTCTGGTATTCTTCGTTGGTTTGAAATTCTTCTGGAGTTGTCAAAAATGTAGGAATTATTTCCATACATTCTGTTAATATTCTTCTATAGTCGTCATCGTTATCGAAATCTACTTGTTGTATTAAAAAACTTGGCCTATACCCGTATATTACTAACATCGAGTTAATAAAGAAACTATACGCGTTATCATATTGTACACCACCCATATTGATTGGAAAATTAAATCGTTCTTGTAAGTGTTCCATTTATTTATATCATCTGATAAATAATAAAAAGTTATCGATTTGCATACATTATATGAATTGTAAATGAAGACCCAATAATTCAAAATGATTTATATAAATAATATTGTACATTATAAAAAACATGACAACATACGAACCTATTCTACATGACGAAGAAAGACTATCAGTATATCCTTTACAACGACCTGACATCTGGGATTTCTATCAAAAACACAAGTCTGCATTCTGGACAGCAGAGGAGATAGATCTATCAGATGATATAAATGATTGGAATAAACTAACAGAGAATGAAAAATACTTTGTTGAAATGACGTTAGGATTTTTTGCAGCGTCCGACATAATTGTAAACGAACATCTGTCTCATGAATTTATAGATAAACTCACATTACTTGAACTACAAGTGTATTATAGATTTCAAGCAATGATGGAAGATATTCATAGCACTACTTATGCTGATATGATAAATTCTTATGTCACAAATCCTGTGAGAAAAGACGAGCTATTCAATGCAGTTAAGGAAATTCCATGCGTTCAAAAGAAAGGTGATTGGGCTAAAAAATATATATACTCAGACAATAACGGAGACGAGGTTAAGACATGGGTAAAGAGATTGGTGGTGTTTTCTGCAGTAGAGGGTATCTTTTTCTCTGGTAGTTTTTGTTCGATTTTTTGGTTGAAAAAGAGGGGATTAATGCCAGGTCTAACTTTCTCAAATGAATTGATCAGTCGAGATGAAGGAATGCATCGAGATGTTGCTTGTTATGTTTATAAACATTTGATTCAAAATAAGCTAGAAGAAAACGATGTTATAGAAATTATTTCAGAGGCAGTAGAAATTGAGAAGGAATTTGTGACTGAATCTTTACCAGTAAATCTTGTTGGAATGAATGCAGTTCTAATGTGTGAATATATTGAATATGTAGCCGATCATCTTCTTTTGAATTTGATTGGAAGAAAGCATTATAATACTAGTAATCCTTTCGACTGGATGGTTCTTATAAGTATACAAGGCAAATCCAATTTTTTTGAGCGCCGTGTAGATAGTTATGCAAAAGCTGAAGTTTCTGAAATTAAGTTTAATAATAATTTCTAGTTTACGTACCATAAAACTATAATTTTATATCTATTTTATAGATATAAAATATACCAATGACCTTTTTGTTTGACACCAAAACTAAAACAATTTGGAAATGTCTCCAAATAGAATCTATAGAACTTTGTTTAGACATACCTAAAAAGTATAATATTGTTGTTTGCGGTGTATGCGAGGGTAAGAGAACATTACCTGACAAAGATAGAACTATATGGAATTATAAAAATTTACACAATTGGGGCAAACACACAATTGTTTGCCCCAATTGTGTCTGTTTAGTAGGTCCAGATAATATAAATACGGACGACTTTGATATTAATGCGGTTGATATTAATGAAATATGTGTTAATGAATATGGGGGTATAGACTCTAAGTCTGTTTCATTTCGTCCAGTTATATCTGATTTAGAATATGTAGATTAGTTTTTATATAAACGAAGAGGATATAAAATGAGAGTGAATAAGAATGTATTTATTCGGATGATACAATGTAATGATTCTATATCATAATAACTTCGTATAACTTTAAACATAAGTATCAAAATGATTATATAATTTAATTATGTATAACATTCATAAATGACAGACGAAGTATCTAATTCATTATATTCGCGTATGTTCCCAAATAGATCAATCTTGTATGTTAATGCTGAAAATACATCTACTTTAGAACAAAATTCTAATTCTAATTTTAATTCTAACGAACCAACTATTGCAGAACCATTAGATCTTCAAGCAAGAAGATCTGGTGCTTTATTTGCAGTTGCAATGCCATTGGATTCTACCGATATAGTTGATAATATACAAACTGCGGATACCATGCATATTACAGATGAAAGACGTTTATGCAGTTTATGCAGTTCATCAGCACTTTATCTTTGTTTGTGTCCTTCTTTCTTACTATTTATTATTGTATGGTCTAGGTACGTTCTTTTATCTTATAGCGGCGATACATGAATATTTTAAATTGATTCAGGTATATAATAACTGTTTATAAAGATTTTGGAAATTAAAAATTCATACTGATATGATGTTATCAAAGACAGTTATATTTATGTAAAAGATATGAATTGCATCGGCTTGTACATCAAAGTCGTCAATAGATTTTCAACACAAAAGTGTGTTGAAAATCATCTTCGTAATTTGTATAACTCTGTTTATACCTCAAAGTATAAGTTATCCAATAAACACTACAGCTATGTATTTTTATAGTAATTGTGATCATGATGAATTGAATATTTTGTTTGATCATCTCCGTCTTTTTACAACACAATAAAGAACATGATATGTACAAACAAGAAAGAGATGAAAGCAACAGGACGTTAAAACAACTAGACATACGTACAACAACGAACAATTCCGTTATAATCATTGGATCCCTGGATTTAAAATCCTAACCGCATAAATTATTATCTACAATAATTTTGCAATAAAATATTTTTTAAAACTAATAACGAGGAGAGAGTCTATATACCTGTGATACATCTCGTAATTCGTATACGTTTAAAGGACGGAATCGTTAACTCTTTAAAGATAAAGAAGCGACGATATTAATTAAGAGTATATGAACCAATTAGATGTAAAAGCTGACGGATTGTGGAACCGATGATGGCTGAAGATGTCGGAGAAGATTTTGGTGAAATATCGAATTGATATTTAGAAATTTCTGGTATGCATGTAAAAAAATTGAATCGAGAGTTACAGACATAATGTTAATATATTCTAAGGATTCTTAGAATCCTAAGTAATTTATATACAAGAAAATTTATTGCATTGTATATAAATGGGATCAGCTCAATCATCTAATACTGCCAAAGCCATCTCAAAAGTGGCTAATAGCGTGACATCTAACACGTCAACATCTAACGCACAAGTAAGTATAATTCATAACGATATATCTACCAATAAATGTAATATAGGAGGAGATTTTAATATATGGATAGCATCACAAGTTGGAGCGACAAGCAGACAAATAGTTGCAGCTATGCAACAAACGCATATACAAAATAGTATAGCACAACAGATGCAACAACAAGCACAAGCAACGGTTGGATCATTAGGAATTGGAGTTGCAGATGCAAGTAATTATGTTTCGACATATGCATCAGCGAGTACGGATATAGCAAATTATGTATTTACGGTAAGTAGTCAATCGATGTTTGAAAACACGACCGTTTTTTGCAATGATAGTGTAATCGGAGGAGATTTTAATGTTGATTTGAATTATACAAACTCGTACTGGAATGATCAAGGAGTTACTTCTACACAAATTAACGATATTGTCAATAATATCACGCAAAAAGTATCTCAAACTGCTACAGCAAAGGTTGAGGGTTTAGGAGGAATACTTATTATATTAGCTATTCTAATAGGAATAATAGGATATGCTGTATCAAAACCGGTAGGTGAAGCAGCGAAATCTTTGGGACCAGCAATAGGAATAATTGCTATTGTTGTTATTATTATACTTATTATCTTTATGTACATTAAAGCCACACCGCCATTTTTCTCAGAACAACAGACGTGCAGTCCTGGCGGTAATCTTGGAGGATCTACGTGTTCGTTCAAAAATTGTCTTAATTCTAAAAATCAAACAATATCTATTAATAATCCGCCATTGAAGTATATGTACAATATTATTGGTGAGTCTGGTAGTCAGGCTGGTGGTAAAAATTTTAACATAGACGGTATTGGTATGTTGAATATGGTTATATATTCAAATGATAATTCTAGCAATTATGAATTCAATCAAGGATATAATGCTTTATCATGCATGCAATGGGCTAGAAATACCGATACAGGAGATTCTTTTAGTATTGGATGGAACAAAGATACAACATACGCAAAGTATGGTGTACCACGATTACCTAATCCTTTGAGACTTGTAAACATAAAAGATAGTGACGGTGATAGTATGTACTGTATCACTCCTATAGTTTATAACTTCTCAACAGGTCCTACAGAAGAGTCCCTCACCCCGTCTGTTTATGAAGGACCCAATGCTACACCAAGACCAAAATTTGACGGTGATTTGTATGTAAAGACTAAAGATTTCAATGATAATTATAAGGGTAATCCTGATAAATTACTTAAAATTACTGCAGAATTGAATAATGTTGAATGGTCCAACTATTTTAATTTAAGAGACCCGTATCTTTACACCGGGCAAGATCCTCAAACCGAAAAGATGAAAAGAGCGTTACATGCGAGGTATATATTGACATTAGCCAATGGATTAGATAATGGTGTATATATGTTTGATGGAACAGGTAATAGTCCTGTGGAAGAAGTTACTTACATGTCGACTACAATATTATCAAATACTGATAAGGCTCGACTATATTGTTATCAGTATAAATCTGACGGACGACCCATAGGCAATGATTATACAAAAAGGATTAATTCCGATTCTTCAGGAACTTTAACAGGAAACATTGGTGTATGTAATACACGACAAAACAAATTGAAACATTTCTTTGGTAGTGTTGGTAATTGGATAATTCTTGTGATCGGTATTATTATTTTGGGATTTTTAATTTATTTGTTTGTGCGTAAAATAATGAAACGAAAATAATATTAGTTTTTGTCGTGGTTTTATATAAATGGGATCAGCACAATCATCTAATGTCGCAGACGCTGTTGCTAAAATAGCAAACAGCGTTTCATCGAATACATCTACTACTAATTCACAAGTGAATGATATACGCAATAGTGTTAAGTTAAATAAGTGCAATATAGGAGGAGATGTCAATGTAAAAGTCACTGATAGTTTTATAGCTAAAAACAGACAAATAGTTGCAGCTATGCAACAAACGCATATACAAAATAGTATAGCACAACAAATGCAACAAAAAGCACAATCAACTGTTGGAGCATTAGGTGTAGGATTTTCAGATGCAAGTAATTATGTTTCAACCTATGCATCTGCTACGAATAAAGTTGTTAATATGGTTCACACTCTTAGTACACAAGCATCTTTTAATGATGTTGAAGTTGTTTGTGATGATAGTACTGTTGGAGGAAATTTTAATATTAATATGTCAAATACAGTTAATTTTTGGAATGATCAATCAGTTAAAAGTGATCAAGTTGCTGATATAGCAAATAGTATTACACAAAAGATATCTCAAACTGCTACAGCAAAGGTTGAGGGTTTAGGAGGGTTTTTGATAGGACTTATAGCTATTATAGGAGCTGTTATTTACGCCATTGCAGCTCCTGTTGGAGAAAGTATTAGTTCATCCAAAATATGTATTGCAGTGTTTATGATATTTGGATTAACTTTTCTGATCATTTGGTTATGGTTAATCCAGTGGTCGCCTTTCTTTAGTCCTCTGAGAACTTGCTCTGTTTCTGGGACTCTTTTGAAAGATCAATGTACGCCGGAAAATTGTAAAGTTACGGACGAAAGTCCAAATACGGTCAATATTGATCATCCACCATTAAGATATATGTATGGTTTAATTGCCAGAGGAGCCCCACGATCAGATAATGCGTATGGAATGTTGAATATGATGATAGCTCGAGGAGGAGGTTCTGCTGTAAAACAATCAGTAAATACATATAATCAAGGATTTAATGCCGCAAAGTATTTATCATTTGCTGATAAAAGTAATTGGGATTTATGGAATGGTGATACTACATACGCAAAGTATGGTGTACCACAATTACCTAATCCGTTAAGAATATCCACAGGTACGTATAAATTCGATGCTAACAAAGACGCGGAAGAATGTGTTTATCGGATCCCTCCACAATATATTACGCAACAATCTGATAAACCAAGCGAAGATGATGATGCAGGAAGTATGACACCATTGGTGTATGAAGCAAATGATAGCATCTATCCTTTTAGGAAGACATCATATGACACAGCGGTTTCGAACAATGATTATAATTTGCTACAGGATATTGTCGCTATAGTTAACGATCGTGGTTGGAGCAAATATTTTGAAACGGGTGACATTAGTAAAAATAGTAAAAGATTGTCACATGCGAGATTTGTTCTTGCTTTAAATCTAGGTATGGACGTTAATGTATATGTTGATGACGATGAAGAAGTTATGGTTGGAACAAAATCTGGTATAGCGAGTAATATGAAAGGTACGTGTTATCAATTTTCTAATTTCCGAGCACCGCTTGATATGTCCTACGGGATTAAAGGATCGGGTACTCTAACCGGTGTTGTTGGAATATGTGACAATAGAACAAATAATGTGATTAAATTCTTTTCAAATGGAGGTAATTACATGATGATGGTTTTACTTCTTATTGTGATGGGCGTTGTTGTATGGTTTTCCATGAGGATGAAAAAATAGGATAGATGCTGCACATGACGGTTGGAATATCTAAATAATGTTATTATAATACCATATGGTATTATAATGTCCCAGCCGTCATGTGTGATGTAGCTAACGAATAGAAAAATATATGATTACTATAACAATGATTATAATTATAATGATGAGTATCCAATTTATATAAGAACCAAAAGCATGACCTATTTTATATTCCCTATCTACGCATGCACCAATTGGTCCAGTAACATTTCCTCCAGAAGATATACGTCTATCCAACGTTTCTGGTGCATTAAAATCTGTGAACTTAAATAATTTATCCTTGTGATCACTTGCTATACCAACTGTTCCATCTACCAATCTAACTTCCTCATCATCGTGAATATATATTGTTGTATCATAACCAAGAAAGTTAGTAAGAATAAATCTTGCATGTAAAGCACCAATTGGTCCATTCTCACTAATATAGTTCGTCCATGCACCTACATTAAGAACGGCCATTGTATTTAGCCTGTCATTGACATTATCTTGACAAGTTGGTTCAATGAAATGGTTCTTTAAATCGGGAGAATATATCTGTGGAGTTAGAGAATTTGTGACTTGCGGATTATCAATATTATCAAATTCCGGAGGTACCTTATAGTAATTACTACCCTTACAATCTTTTGGAACCATCAGTGGATTTGGTAACGAAGGTAAATTGTGTGGAGGACTTAAATCAGCATTCCAAAGATTCCTGTTATTAGGTTGACCGGCATTAAAACATGATTGTGCGTTATAACCTTGATTATAATTGCATTCTTTCCCTGAACAGATATAACGAATGACCATATTCAGCAGACCAAAGGGTAAATCTTTGTCTGTTTCGTCGTGGAATATGTTGTTCAAGTATCTTAGTGGGGCGTTATCTAATTCGAAAGATTGGGTAGATACATCTTTGCATTCGTCGCAATTTTTTGATTCAATTTGAGAGTGTGGTGTGCATGAAGAAGGTTTGAAATAGAATGGATATACTTTAGTTATATATAATATTATGGGTAAAAGTGATATAGCCAGACATATAAAAGTTATGAAATATGGTTTATGTCTGGAGATAAATCCAGATGGATAAGAAATTAATGTAGTGGAAATTATTATAATAATCATTATCACGATACCTGAAACAGATATACCGCTAATTTCTTTGCCTGTTTTCTGTGTTATATCTTGTAATATTTTTGTTACTACGACCTCGGTTTGTTCATAATTACCTACCTGATTTTGCCAAAAATCTTTTCGAGAGTTATATCCGACATTTACATCACCAATTATAAAGTTACGCTCACACTTCCAATCAGATGAAAGATAAGCTCCCGAACTTGCAACGGCATGAATAACATTTGTAATATTTACTGCTTCTGAAGCAAATCTGCTTGTAACTTGCATTGATTTTTTATGGTCGAGTTTGAGTGGTTTAACTACTGCTATAGCTTTTTGATTTATGATTTGTGCCAAATCATTAGAAACGCTAACACTTTGTACGGCGTTAACTGCTTGTCTGTTCGATGCTATGATATCTTCGATACTTTTTAAGTTTACTGATCCGGTAATCAAGCATTCATATAGTTTAAATTCATTGTTAATGGCATATATGGTTGATTGGGTGACCGAAATATAGTTACTTAATTCTGTTCCTACATCAGCTATAGCTAAAGCTACATTTTTAGATGATTGTGTTCCTCCCATTTATATAAAACTACGACAAAAACTATTAAAACTCATTTATATTAATATAAATGAGTTTTAGTAATACAGATAAAAATTATTTTAGTAAAACAAATTATCACAGAGATAAAGTCAAAATAGAATCTTTATTAACAACCCCTGTATTGGATGATAGGTGGAAAGCAACTATACAAGGAGGTCCCAAAATCGGTGATAGATTATGCACTCAAAAGTGTCCCAGTACCGGATCAGTCGGATCGTGTGACAGTCACGTATCCACGAAAGGTTATCACACATCGTGTGGCCCTCTTTGTACAGATACAGATGGAACTATATATAAACGTGATTACCAATATTTTAAGTATCATACTTGTCCAATATGGCATGGCTGTGATGCGGACAACAATGGAGGAAGCTGTAAAGCAGGTACGTGTCGTGTTAGAGCGTATCAACGATTGTATCAAGTGTGCGGTAAGTTTGATGGTTCCTATTCATGCGGGGTTACATATAAAAATAATGTTGTAGGGGATTGTACTAGAACTGACGGACACTATAAAAGAGGAACTGATTGGAATTCCATATGGACGAGTGTAACATCTACCGGAACACAATCCCTTCCAGATAGCTCTTTTACACAACCAATAGAATCTAACACTAAAGCAGGACATGCTAACTGTCAGTATAGTTTTGATATGGATGCTCTACCTACACTAAAATATAGTACAATCGCTCCAGATCGCTACAATTCATGCGGAACATGGCTTGATACCGTCTTATATGGTAAAGGACGAGCTGGGAAATACTCTTTTCCAGAATTACCTGATCCATTTAAAATATGGTTAAAAAATTCTTTTATTATTTGGATAACATGTCAATATTGGTATCAAGGGTTGTATGAAGGATGGTCTGCCCTCGATAATTGGGACTTTATGTCTACTGGTACAGAGTCTGAATATATAAATAGAAGAGATGAACGGTGTCTTCAAACTATGCAAAGCCTTTATTCTACTTATTATACTCCTAATACTCCTAGTAATCCTAGTACTCCTAGTACTCCTAATACTCCTAATACATTTCCTAAATCGTTATTAGATTGTTTACAACAAGTATTAATAGTTCCTATTATTACAACTGATGGAAATGATGTCTATATCACATTTCCACTTAGTTATCAATACTATAATATATATAGTAGTACACAATATGAATCAGATGCTCAAAGAGCCGATTATTTGTCAAGGTTGTTCTCTTGGATCTTGGATGATAAAAACTTTTCATATGAGGGTAAATCTTCATCAAAAATTCCAGGCCTCGCTGTAGTTAATCCTGACGGTGTAACTATTAACGCTTTAAACATTAATTTGAATAATGGTGAGATTTCTAAACCTGAAGGAGTTCTATATAAAGAGTTCATGGAGAATTTAGAAAATAAGTATACATGTGATTTTATCGCTACCTATAATGTAAAATGTAAGATCACCGTGTGGACTCCGATGCTTATGCTGTTTGTTCTTACAAGGATTCCAACATTGACAGATGCTATTATTAAAAAGATGACGAGTGATACTTTCATATTAACTGTCAATCAATTTAATAACGAATGTAACATGATATCAAAGAATAATAAACAAAAGTGTCATGATTATATAACGACCTATTGTAAAAAATTTTCAAATGCAACCAAGTTATCACCTTCGCTTATAGGACAATATTTGTTTGATGGTACTATAGGAGGCGGATCAAATGCGTGTAATTGTTACAACTCTCTTTTACAACCGTCTGTTATAGGTTATCCAGGAAACCCTACAGCTATGTGTTTTGACAGTAATTGCAACAAGAATGAATTGCAACAATTGTTTGATCTATCTCCATCTGTTTGCAAAACAAAATGCTCTGAGATGTCGAACTGGATGTTTAATAGTAATCCTGCAGTAGGTAAACCAGTACCTCAGTTTTTTGATAGTGCAAGATATTCTGATATATGCGGTAAAGAATATACACCATTGGAGTCTAGAATTAACATTATGTTTGTAGTATATTTGAGTATTACAATGACGACGATTATGGTAATTTTGTATTTATTTTTATTGTATTTCAAAGTTACAAACAAGAAAAAGTATACAATACTAGCGGTGACAGGAGCGGTACTTTTAGGAATTACTATATTCTTACCCATAGATATGAAAGGTACACCAAATTGTGAGGGAACCACATTTCCACAAAAATCAGTATGTAAATCATCTATTACAGGTATATCCATACCAGCTGATTTCTGTGGATTCATGTCAGCATGTGAATGTCAAACTGACTCAGATTGTGGCAACAACTGTAAATGTTATTCGCAAGTATGTATGTCTAATTCTTCCAATGAAGGGACGACTACTCTAACAAATAAACTTAAAATTAAATATTGGCAATTTAAATTTAGTCTTATTTTGACTATTTTAGTTATGATTATATTTTTTATGATGTTATTGTACAAAGATATATATGTAGCAACGTTTATTTTATGTTTAGGAATGACTATAATAATCTTTACGTCTATTCCACAATTTACAACGTATACTGATGCGCGATTATCAAACTTATGTATTAAGGAACCTCCTTCAGAAGGAGAAAGAGTTTCTGATGCTCGCCGAACAGAGATCGACGAATCTTCTCGAGAAGATAATTGTTCTTATAGTGAGTCTTACAAAGATGAGGAAAATACTTGTCAATAAAAAAACGAATAAGTTCTCTTTATATACATAAATGAGTTGTCCAAATAATTGTTCAGGTAATGGAAAATGTCAAAGCGATAATAAATGTTTGTGTGATAAAGGATATTTAGGAGATAGTTGTTCTATCTTAGATGAATCTGGAAAAATTAAATATATTTATATTTTTTTGTATGTATTAGGAAGTATATTTGGAGCTATTACATTAGCGTTAGGTATATATCTTTATATTAAATGGTATCACCTGAAGTAAATATATTCATTTTTTATTTATGGATCAAAATGAATATATTTATAAGCAACGATCCATAAATAAAAAATGAATACTTCTAGTTATTTCATTAAGAATAGAGCGTTATTCGGAAGTTATCCAACACAAGAAATAGTGTATGAATTAGAAGAAATTGGTGTAAGATATTTTGTAGATTTAACATATAGCGATGAAAGAATGATTAGAGAATATAATACAAACTATACATATATTCGATATCCAATTATTGATCGCAGAATACCACAAGATTGGAACACATTTACACAGTTTATATTAAAACTTTCCAGAACAATTCGTCATTTGAAATATAACGATATAGAGAAAAAACACGAGTTGTTATATCTACATTGCAAGGGGGGGCACGGAAGATCTGGTGTAGTCGTAGCATGTTTATTGTGTTTCATGGGTAATTACGACCCACTAAAATCACTTAGATTGACAAGTCATTACCATTCAAAAAGGAAAACAATGAGAGACATATGGAGAACAATGGGTGCGCCTCAAAATCATATACAAAGAAACTTTGTATATAGATTTTTTGAACCAATATACTTTTTTAAAGCTTATAAGTCTGGTTCTACTATGGGTATGAGTAACTTTTCGTTGCATAGTGTAAAAACCGAGTTAGGCACGTTTCCTACATCGGAGTCAGCTTTTCAGGCTTATAAGAATCCTTCTGATATCAAATATATTAATCAACAGATAGAAAGTCGATCTCCTGCTTATTCAAAACAGTTAGGAATGAATTGTGACCTGCGCAGTGATTGGCATACTATAAGAGATAAAATTATGAATAAAATAGTTCGTTTAAAGTTCGAACAACACGAGGATATACGTACTAATTTAATAAATACGCGTCTACGTCCTATTATTGAAAAACCTATTGGAAATAAATACCTGAACGGACAAAATAAATTAGGTGAGATACTCATGAAAATACGTAAAGAATTGTTGTTGAAGATATGATAATGTATTGTTGAGTAAAGTTAGATGATTTTTATCTTGTAAGTAATAAATGAAAAGTGCTTACTCGAAAATCATTGATCTTGGACCAAATACAATAGATTATGGATCTAATCCTATATCGTATTGTATGAACAGCACACTAGACAACGAGTTTACTCATGGATCGAATGGAGACTTGTACGGACAGCATAGCTCTAAATGTCAGATGTTTATGTCCGATTATTGTGCAAAAAAATGGGATGCTAATTGTGAAGTTACTTCTATGAATAATAGTAAAAAATATCCCAATAATATTGGTGCTCATGGTTCCATAGGGAATACAGATCTCACTGCAGGAGATATTCTTATTCAAAATACAGCTTCAAAGAAATATCTTATAGAAAATTACAATTGTACTTGGGAATATGAACAATTTGACCCTACTGTAGCGAACTCTCCTCTTGTCCGAAAAAGTAGAGGAAAATGTGTACCTGTTTACGAAGTTAATCCAGAAACAATTGATAGTGATCCGGTGATGGATAAGATACTTGTAAAGCCTCATATTGCCATATTGATTCTTATAAATATATACAATACCATGAAACGTAAGGGAACTCTAGGTAATCTTTCTAACACCAAAATGGGAAGATTTTACAGTGTTAATAGAGATTATTTTGAAAAAAAGATGCATAAGAATTATTAAGTATTTGGGTGATATTGTTTTTATATGTTAATACCTATAAAAACGTTAATAGACTAGACTAGTTTAGTTTTAATTCCTCTATCCATTTAAAATTACTATATAGTCCTATATAAAATCCGTTTACTCGTACCTTGTCAAACATCTTCTTGGAAAACTTACCAATCTTAATAGCTTTAGTATAATTATCCCACATACCAATAGTGTTATTTAATTTTTTGATACAATCAATTATATTATCCTCGTCGTGATTCATAACTATTTTGTTCATATATATTATAAAATTTTTACGATTGATACGAGGTCTGTTACACCTACCACCTTCCTTTACGTCAATGAACATGTCTGGGTATTCAACATCCAGCTTTCTAAGTATGGACTGTATAACCATATTCGGGTTACAATTAATCATATTCAATACACAGTTAGCATCTTTAAAAAACTCATTTGCTTCTTTTGATTCTAAATCATGTACATTATATACTTCTATCAAAATACTACAATTAAACTTGGAATCTTTTTTCATTATATTTTTCAATGCTTCTATCCGATGTTGTCCATCTATACATCTAAGAATATCATATTTGTTTCTTATTACTTTGAATGTTCCTATAATAGTTCCGCGTTGTTTAATAGACGTGACAAGAGTTTCAATATGTATTTCGTTTAGAGATCTCTGACAGGACCATGGTATAATATTAAGAATGAATTCTCTTGCATCTGCTAAAAAATATTCAACTTTGGAATCATAATATAGAGAATGTCCGAGTATCGATAAATCCGTACTTTGATCTGATTCAGACACAGATTCCAATTCAGACACAGATTCCAATTCAGACACAGATTCCAATTCTGAATCAACTGATCCATTCTGCTTGGGACTGAAATACTCTAATTCATTGTTTGTATTAGAATTATCTATATTGGATAACGTAAATAGGTTTGAAAACATTATAATTTATTGTATTTAAATTCATAAATTATAATAGACATTTTATTCGTCAGTATCCAAACGAACATTAAAACTATTCTCTCCTTCCGCAACCTTGTCTATACGAATCTTCAATACACCATTTTTTAAATTAACTTTAACATTGTTACTACTAGTAACACTCATAGGAATTGTAATTCTTTTTTCGATATCCCCGTATATAATTTCAGAACGAACAGATTGAAATTCGTATGGTTTTTCTCTGTTTGCCCTTACAATCATTTTATTGTTATTGAAATCTATATTAAGTGTGCTCTTATCTACACCAGGAACATCTAAATATACAGTAATCTCTTCTTCGTTTTCAATAAGATCACACTGGGGATGTATACTGTTACCGCTCAAATTAATAAATGAATTAATTATATCTCTTGGATTAGAATTATCTTCGTTTGAACCACCTCCAAATGCTTGGAATGCAGTATTTATTAAGTCTTCAATATTTACACCGTTGGACATGTTATTTATATTTATAAGTTTATCTTTATAACTTATAAATTAATGATTCATTGTAT
>JGI24539J26755_10000028_pt1 | contig 53934 bp, 50 predicted proteins | sample NorSeaMetagenome_2_FD_26755 | JGI IMG/M metagenome (IMG submission 26755) | reverse complement strand
GATTACTGATTACTGATTACTGATTACTTTGATGGTTTGTTTGCTAAACGTTAGATATGTCATCTCGTTCTTGAAACGGGACCTCACAGTATTCTAATCACAACTCTGTCATTCCGTTTTAAGAACGGAATGACAGAACTTGAGGAAATGCTGCTTGCTTTATTTGTTGAAGATGACTGGGGAAGCAAAGTTTGGCTTGATTGATTCGCTGGTTTCCGCCTTTGCGGGAATGAAAGTTTTTTAAAAGTGTAGGTCATCAATATTATTGTCATCCTAGCGAAGTTGAGAACCAGCCGGTAAATAACAATATAAAAAAGGGCGAATCAAATTGATTCGCCCTTTTTTATATTGTTATTATTTGAATTTAAAATTCACTCGTAAAGTGAAATTCAATTTCTGTATATTTTCCTTGGGCTAATTCCAGTGCGTATCTTGAGTCTGCTAGGAAAACATCACGGCCATCTTTATCCTTCGCCATGTTGTGTAGCTTTCTTAATTTAAAGTCTTTCATTTGGGCTTCGTCTTCACTAGTAACCCAACAAGCTTTAAAGATGTTCATACTCTCGTATCTACACTTAGCGTTGTATTCGTGCTCTAAACGGTATTGAATAACCTCATATTGAAGTTGACCAACGGTTCCAATAATTTTACGGTTGTTATCTACTTTTGTAAATAATTGCGCAACACCTTCATCCATCAACTGATCAATACCTTTGTTCAGTTGTTTTGTTTTCATCGGGTCAGCATTGTCGATATACTTAAACTGTTCTGGAGAAAACGATGGAATACCGCTGTAGTTGAATTTTTCTCCTTCAGTTAAAGTATCACCAATTTTAAAGTTTCCAGAGTCGTATAAACCTACAATATCCCCAGCGTATGCATCTTCAACAACTTCTTTCTTAGAAGCCATGAAAGCTGTGGGGTTAGAGAATTTTAATTTTTTATTGTGACGAACGTGTAAGTAATTCGTATTTCTACTAAACTTCCCTGAAACGATTTTTACAAAGGCAATTCTATCTCTGTGCTTAGGATCCATATTAGCATGAATCTTAAATACAAAACCAGAGAATTTTTCATCATAAGGAGATACCACTCTTGTGTCACATTCTTTTGGTTGTGGCTTAGGAGCAATCCTTACAAAACAATCTAGTAATTCTTGAATTCCAAAGTTGTTTAATGCAGAACCGAAAAATACAGGAGATACTTTTCCTTCAAGGTATTTTTCGTTCGTATATTCAGGATAAACAACTTCAACCAATTCTAACTCTTCACGCAGTAAATCGGCAGCTTCTGTACCAACAATCTCGTCGACTTCCTTTGATTGGACATCAGCGATTTTCACTACATCACTAACATTTTGTTTGTTATCAGCGGAGAATAGATTTAATCCTTTTTCATATATGTTGTAAACACCCTGAAACTCTTCACCTTGTCCAATTGGCCAAGAAAGAGGGTGGACACTAATTCCTAATTTTTGTTCAATCTCAGTTAATAAGTCAAAAGCGTCTTTTCCAAAACGATCTAATTTATTAACGAAAACGATGATGGGAGTATCTCTCATTTTACAAACAGCAACTAATTTTTCTGTTTGCTCCTCAACACCTTTAGCAACATCAATAACAACAATTACCGAATCGGCAGCGGTTAACGTTCTAAATGTATCTTCCGCAAAATCTTTATGTCCAGGAGTATCAAGAATGTTGATCTTAAGTCCTTTGTAATCAAATCCCATTACGGAAGTAGCTACGGAAATCCCTCTTTGCTTCTCAATTTCCATGAAATCGGAAGTAGCTGTCTTTTTAATTTTATTTGACTTTACAGCACCTGCTGTTTGAATCGCACCTCCAAAAAGTAGAAACTTTTCAGTTAATGTAGTTTTACCTGCATCGGGGTGAGAAACAATAGCGAATGTTCTCCTTAAATCAATCTCTTCCGTAAGTTTCGACATAATCACAAATTTGCGAATGCGAAGTTAATCATTTACTTCCTTACGGGGTAGGAATAGGAAGAGGATAACAATAATTTATATGAACAAATATTCGACCCGAGATTAGCTTAATTTGCTTTTTATTTTTAGGATCGTATTGAAAACCAATAATGCAAAAAAGCCAACAACAAGTCCCATTAAAAATTCAGCTAAAATAGAGGGTAGTGGAATTAGTAAATCGTGCATGAAATGAATGTTATGTACAAAGATTCCACCGGAAACTAATATCATCGCTATTGTACCTACAAAAGCTAACGTTCTAATAATATAAGGAAGTGTTTTAACCAACCCCATTCCAATTGTTTTTAAGGGGCTTTTTTCATCGCCACTTAAGCTTATTAATTTATACCCAAAGTCATCAATTCGTACGATCAGAGCTACTATTCCATAAACTCCAACTGTTGCTAAAACAGCAACGAAACTAACTACAATTATTTGAATAGAAAGCTCTTCCTGAACAACAGTACTTAATGCAAGTATTACGATTTCGATGGATAAAATGAAATCAACTAGAATGGCAGATTTTATTTTTTTCTTTTCAATCGCTTGAATTTCGTCGTCTGATAATTTTTTTGAATTGGTGCTTTCTTTTTTGCGATTTTGGTGGAAAAGGGAATGATGAATTTTTTCAGCTCCTTCAAAAGATAAATAGATCCCTCCGATTAAAAGAATAGGAACAATCACTGCTGGAAAAAAGGCGCTTAACAAGAAAGCTAAGGGAAGAATTATTAGTTTGTTTAAAAAGGAGCCTTTTGTGATTTTCCATAAAACAGGTAATTCACGAGATGATTGAAAACCCGAGGCCTTTTCTGCATTTACAGCTAAGTCATCACCAAGAATACCTGCCGTTTTTTTTGTGGCAATTTTTCCCATTGCCGCCACATCATCCATTAGTAAAGCAATGTCATCTAAAAGTGCGAAAAATCCTGAAGCCATGTTTATTAATTATTCTTTGAGTTTATTAAGATAAATATTATAGAGTTGCGTCTTGATCGAAATTACTTTAAACAAATTTAATAAATCTCCAAAGATGAATTGTTTTTCAAGAATTATGTTTTACTTAATTTCATTTTTAAATATAAGTCTGTTAACTGAATTGAAAATGAAGTTTTGATCCCTTTTTTATTCATCCTTAATAAGTGTTGTTCAGGCTGTTTATAATGCTTCCATTATTTCTTAATAATACCTGATTTTTGATAAGGGCAAATAAATTGAAAATAGATTCCAAGGATTATATTTTAATTAGCTTTGTTCCTTTATAAAAAGTTGGCTTTAAATAAAACAATATCGATGAAATTAAAAAAACTGATTCCCGAATTAATAACAGGGATAATAGACGCGGGATTTGATAAAGAGCCAAGAGAAATACAAGGGAAGTGTATTCCTCAAATTAAATCTGGAAGTGATCTTTTTATTGTTGCTCCTGAAAATTCGGGTAAATCATCTGCTATTTTAATTGGTGTTATTCAGCAATTAAAAGCTGCGTTTGAAGAGGCACCACGTGCAATCATAATGGCTGCTACAAAAGAAAAAGCTTTTGAGTTAGAAAAACAATTCGAAATTCTTGCTCGACGAACTGATTTAAGGGTGTTTACTGTTTTTGATCAAGGATTAATTCAATATCAAAAAAATATGATTTATGAAGGGTTAGATGTGCTAATTGGTACGCCTAAGCGTTTGAGTGAATTGGTTAAAATTAACGGTATTCCACTTACCAAAATAAAAATGTTTGTAGTTGATGATGCAGATACCTTTACCATTGATAAGCATATATTAATTTATCGAGTTGCAGATGTTATCGTAAAATCGCAATTTATCATTATTGGGAGTGTTTGGCACAGACATTTCGAGAAAATATCTGAACGCATCATGAAAAACCCAAAAATGGTTAAGCTTGACAATAAATAATGATCAATTTAAATTTCGTTATTTATACTTAAGTTGTGTAGTTTTATCAAACTAGATATGTTTACGACTATATTGTTAGCGTAACGATTGTAAGCTTAGGCAAATCTATTGAATGTAATTTTCGAGTATAAAATTATATGAATGAATTATCCCCTTCCGAAACGAAAGGGGTGTGAACAACTAAAACTGAAAGCATACTTCTTTAGATAGCTAATTTGTGGAAAATAAGCTTATAATCCGAAGCCATAGTATGCTTTGCTTCCGTTTGGGTATATTCCTTCTATAAGGATTCCGCCCTTAGTATTTTTTAGAGTATTTATTAAACCTTTTGGTGAAGCGACTATTTGGTTATTAAGTTTTGTGATGATAAATCCTTTTTTAATCCCTTCATTCAAAAACTTTCCCGATTTTAAGTTTTCGATTTTCACACCGTCTGTAATCTCTAACCTCTTCTTTTCTTTGTTGGAAACCTTTTCCAGTTGAGCACCAAAAAAGTAAACGTCTTTAGCGATGGAATTTATCGTTCCTAGTTTGTTTTTTAGAGTTAGAATTGAAGTTTGTGTTAAGTGATTACGATCATAGGTGACTTCAACTTTATCACCAGGTTGGTATTGTCCTATTTTTTCCTGTAATTCAGAAGGAGAACTTATTTTTCCGCCGTTAATGTATCGAATGATGTCCCCACTTTTCAAGTTCGAATCGTCGGCAGAACTACCTGAAAACACTTTAGAGATATAAACACCTTCTAAATCTTTAATTTCTTGTTCTTCGGCAAGTGTTTGGTTTAATTCTCGAATTTGAACTCCTAGTAATGCTCTTTGCACTGTTCCATGTTTAACTAAATCGCCCATTATTTTTTTTACAATGTTCACGGGGATAGCAAATGAATAACCCGTATAGGAGCCTGTATTTGAAGCAATGGCAGTGTTAATTCCAATTAACTCACCTTGTTGATTAACTAAAGCTCCACCACTATTTCCTGGGTTTACTGCGGCATCTGTTTGAATGAAGCTTTCGATAGCGTAATCTTCTTTTAGAATGTTAATGTTTCGTCCTTTAGCGCTTACAATTCCCGCGGTTACGGTAGAGGTGAGATTAAATGGATTTCCTACAGCCAACACCCATTCGCCAATATTTACAGCATCAGAGTTTCCGTAATAAATTGCGGAAAGGTTTTTTGCTTCTATTTTAATTAAGGCTAAATCTGTGGTAGGGTCTGTTCCAACAATAGTTCCCGTATATGTTTTTTTATCGTTTAGCGTGACTTCTATTTTTGTTGCTCCGTCAATAACGTGATTGTTAGTTGCTATGTATCCATCTTGTGAAATAATTACGCCTGAACCTGACCCAGCTATCTGTTGCGGTTGTTGATTGCGAGGTGGTCGCCCGAAAAATAAATCTTGCAAAGGATCGTGCAGACTTTGTTTGTTTTGTTGTCCAGTTGAAATAGTTTTAATGTGGACAACCGAATTAACGGATTGACTAGCTGCCGTTTCGAAACTTGGTATTTCCATCATTGAGGTTGATGGTGCTGATTTGGATAAATGTATTTGGGGAGCTGCTTGAATGATGGCTTTTTTTATTTTAGGTGTACTTGGTGGATTTGAGGCTTGATCGTTTAAAAAATAAAAACCTCCTAGGGCAAGAGATGCTCCTAAACTTGCTGTTAAAATACTCTGACTTATGTTTCTTATTTTCATAGCTTTTGTGTAGGTTCAACAATGTGATTGTGAAATTAACGAGAGAGAAGCATTAAGTATATATATGTCCGGTTAAAATGTGTTAATTTTGTACTTAATAAATGTTAATTGGAAATTAACTCATTGATGGAAGCTAGAGCTATGAGCGTTACGTTTTATAAATACCAGGGTGCAGGAAATGATTTTGTAATCATTGATGATAGAAATGAAGAGTTTAACAGATCCAATACTGAGTTGGTTAAGTTTTTATGCGACAGACGGTTTGGTGTTGGTGGTGATGGATTGATGTTGTTGAGAAACAAAAAGGGGGTTGACTTTGAAATGATTTATTACAATTCTGACGGTACCGAAGCTAGTATGTGCGGTAACGGTGGTAGATGTTTAGTTGCTTTTGCAAAACAAATTGGTGTGATTGGAGATTGTTGTAGTTTTATAGCTGTTGACGGTTTACACGATGCTGATGTTATTCAAACCGAAGAAGGTGAGTGGGTGAGCTTAAAAATGATTGATGTATCAAATATTGAAAAAGGTGAAGGGTTCGTATTTATGGATACAGGTTCACCACATTATGTTTCATTCGCGCAAGATTTGAATAATTTGGCATTGATTGAAGAGGCTCAGAAAGTCCGTTATAATGAACGTTTTAAAGCGGAAGGTACGAATGTGAATTATGTAAACATAGAAAACGGTGTATTAAATATAAGGACTTACGAAAGAGGCGTTGAGGATGAAACTTTGGCTTGTGGAACTGGCGTTACTGCTGCTGTTTTAACGGCTCATATTACGGGAGCTTTTGAAGGATCGGAACTCAATGTGAAAGCACTAGGAGGAAACTTAAAGGTTAAGTTTGAAACTGCTGAAGTGGGATACAAGAATATTTGGTTACAAGGTCCTGCTAAGTTTGTTTTTAAAGGAACAATTGATGTCTGATTTTAAAATACTTAATTTACAACCTTTAAAAGAGGAGCAATTGTATGAGGGTGTTTATTTGTTAATATTAAACGCTCGATTAGTTCCTCCTCATTTGTTGCTTACGGTGGCGGGGAAGGTTTATGGTATTAGTACCAAAGGGCCTTCGTTTGATAAGGACGTGAATATTTATTTAAATCACATTAAAAAACGAAATATTGAGAGTGTTTTTGTAAAGTTGAAACTACCCGCGATTTACACGGATAAACAAATGTTGGATTCGGTAAGAAAGGTGGTTAAAGCGTATCCAAGAGTTGACGTTGGAGCGGCTACTTGTTTGAGTCCGATAAAGGATTTTATGAATTTCAACTATCAAACTGAAGTGCATGATGTGCATTTAATTTTTGATTTATTACCTAAATTACAAGAGCAAGATATTATTGAAGGGTATTACCAAATGAATTTGGAGGATGCCATGAATAGGGGGGAGTTATTGATGAAACGATATACAGTTTTTGAGGTTAATGAGGCGATACATGATGCACTACCAAAAGTTTTTAGATAATGTTACTATCGGGTGAAAAAGTGATTTTAAGGGCATTAGAACCAACAGATTTAGAACTGTTGTATGCCTGGGAGAATGATACGAAGGTTTGGGCGGTAAGTCAAACTATGGCGCCATTTTCGAAGTTTGTTTTAACGCAATATCTGGAAACACAGCATTTGGATATTTATACGACGAAACAATTGAGATTAGTTATTCAAGATAAAGAAGGGAATGCTGCTGGATTAATTGATTTGTTTGAATTTGATCCGCAACACTTAAGAGTTGGTGTTGGGATTTTAATTTCAGAAAAACATAGGGGGAAAGGTTATGCAGGTGAATCACTTAAAATCTTAGTGGATTATTGTTTTTCACATTTAGGTTTACATCAAGTGTTTGCTAATATTGGTGCTTTAAATGTTGTGAGTAAAGCGTTGTTTGAAGATGCAGGTTTTATACAGTCTGGTGAAAAGGTAGATTGGCTTAAAACGCCTAATGGATTTCAAAATGAATTATTATATCAACTTGTAAAGAATTAAAAGCATTTTAATTCTTTAGCTTACTACTGCCATCATTTCGTGGTAGTTTTTTCCTAAACGTGCTAAAAGCTTACTAATGCGATCGAACGATTGTTGGGTTGCTGCACTAACTTCTTTCTTACCAATTTTAAGCATCCATAATCCAAACAGTCCATTTAAACAGGCTTCGATCTCTGAAACTGGTGTTAATTGCTTTTTTTGTAAATCGTAAATATCACCTCTTGCATTGTTGTATGCTGGGTTGTACAATTTATCTTGGAATGTTTTTAATAGTGTTTGGTGCAGCATTGCTAGTTCTACAATAATTTCTTTTGTAAACGCTAAATGACCGTCTTGTTGTAAGGCTTGACTTTTCATTTGCTTTACCAAATCGGTATACCAATCGATGACTAAACTTTTTTCGTTGGCATCTAGTCCCATTTGGTTAATTACATTTTGTTCAATGATATTGACATCAAATTGGCATGCTCGAATAATGTTCTCAACCTGCCATAGGTATAAAACGTACTCGATAATATTACTTTTTTTCTTCTCTTGAGCAATAAACATAATGGATCCTTATTTGTTAATTACTAAAATGATTTGATCAGTAATGTCGTTTTTAGCATTTAACGGGAATACTGAAGTATTCATTCCATCCTGTACTAAAACATAATCTAATTGTAATTTTTCGTTGATTTCGTCGATCGCTTTTTGAACAACTTCGTTTCTTTTTGTTGTGATGTTCATTTGGGAGCGTTGTAAGTTGTCGGCTTTTGGTTTTAAAGCCAATACCTCTTGCTCAGCTTGTTTTTGTTTTTGCGCCATCTCCTGCATTTTTTGCTGGTAAGTTGCCTCATCCAATCTTCCAATTGCATTCATGTTTTCTAATGCTTTTTGCATTTTATTCTTATCATTTTCGAAGTTTTTATAGATTTGAGCTTCTTGGCGTTGAATTTCAGCTTGCTGAGTTTCTAATTTTTTGATGTCCTTTTTTAAAGCAGGACATTTTTCTACAACTTTAAACATGTTGATGAATCCAATACGACTGTAATCAGCTTCTTTTAAACTATCTAAAGATAAGGTGTCACTTAGGCTTAACATATCAGCACTTGAATCTTGAGTACCTACTACTGAATCTAACACTGTACTGTGCTTTTCATCGATAACTTCTGGTGCTGTACCATTATTTGTAGAGAAGTGTAAAATGTATAAAATGACTACTGCGATTGCTAATATTCCTGTAACTGCGTTATTTTTCATGGCTGTAAAATATGCTGCAAATATATAACGAAAGTATCGTTAGTTAAACACCTAAGGAAGAATATTTAAACGGTTTATTGTTGGTAGGTGAAACGGCTTTGAAATTGAAGCGATTTTACTTTTTGATTACACCTATTAAAACACCAAACCGTCCGTCTAATTGAGCCCAGTTTTTTGATGGAATGTAGGCTCTTGAAACGAAGCCGTCCAAGTATAAAGCATTTTTACAACCTTTGTTTTTAAAGAAGGTAGCGAAGTCGAAAAAGTTGATTTTCTCTTTTGAAATAGCAAATAAAACATCTCCATTAGGAAGGATTCCTACACCATTACGAATGTTTAAGTTTTTGGATCCTTCCATGAATTTGGAGTGTATTTCCCCCTTGATCACTAACATTGGTCCTGATTGGGTAGCGTAACTAATATTTGAGTCTAATTTTAATACTGATGTTTGAACGACTTTTGGGGTGTCATTTTGAATATAAAAAACACCGTTGGGCTGCATGTAGAAATTCCCATATGCGTTTTGAACTTTATTGGTTCGTTTAATGAGTTTGGATTCTTGAATGTATAATCCTTGTGGAGATTGATCACTTTGATACATCCCGCCATTCATTACTAATACTAAATTGTCTTCTAGTTTTAATAAATCACCTGCATTTGAAATTGGGTTTTCAGCAGAATCCTTTAGGTATAGTTTGATTTCTTCTTGGTTTAAATCAACTGTATAGCTAATGATTTTTTCATCGAGTGTTTGACTGAACGTTGTGTTTTGAAAGCAGAGTACAAGTATTATAAGGATGAGTTTTTTCATTTTAATAGGTTGTGAATTTTTGAGCGTAAACATTTCCTAATTGGTCCACTAGTTTTAAGGTGTGTCTTCCTACGGAAGGTTGCGCGCTAATTTGATGCATGGTTTCAGTACTTCCAATATACTGATCATCGATGTGCCAATAAATAATGGCGTTTTTTTGTCGGTGAGTAGCTTCAAAATTAATACGCTCTTGTTCTCCTTTTATGTTAATTGGAATGTGAATATTACTGATTTTTTTAGGATAAATAATCTTCATTACGTCATCGTTTGTTGAGCCTGAACATTTTTGATCTAGTGGAGGTACAACTTTGTAATTAACGTGAGCTGTTTTATAATAGTGTTCCATTAATGGAGGAAGAACAAACCATTTGGTTTTTTGAATATTGAAGACATCATAGCAATTGCTGTTTACTCTTGCTGTTTTACTTTTATTTAAATGAATTGTTTTATGGTAGGGACATTGTTCAACTTCTTCAGCGCGTTTATTTAGCCACGGCTTAATGATTTCTTTACAATGTGTACTTGCTTTAAACCCACTTTTTTTACAGATGGAAACTGTTTTTAAATCGTTCACGGGTTCATTAAACCATGAACTTTCCGGAAGTAAATTAAAAACATCAAATAGGATAGGGGCGGCTGCTTTTACACCTATAATTCCTGGTCGTCCTTCGCCTGTCGCATTACCAACCCAAACACTTACAACATATTCTGGCGTTACACCAATTGCCCAGGCGTCTCTAAATCCGAAAGATGTACCTGTTTTCCAAGCTACTTTACGAGAACTGCTAAATACTTTCCAATTGGAATCATCTCCAGGGCGTATTACTTCTAACATTGATTGAAAGGTTAAATAAATGGATCCTGAAGAATAGTTGGGTTTGAATTTGTGCTTTTTGACTGAAGGACGAATTCCGAATTGTGGAATTTCTTTTGGATTTAATTGTCCTAGTTGCCAACTCATTTTAGAATAAGCTTTATTTAAATCCCAAAGGTTTGCTTCAGCTCCTCCTAAAATTAAACTCAAGCCATAGTGTGAAGCAGGTTTTTTTAAAGTACTTAATTCTATTGATTTTAGTTTTTGATAAAAGTTATTGAGTTCTACTTTCTCTAATAATCGAACGGCAGGTATGTTTAGGGATTGTGCTAAAGATTGTTTGGCAGTTACCGCTCCGTCATAGCTTTGAGCATAGTTTTGAGGTGTATAGCCTTTATAATGGGTTGGAACATCTGGAATTAAAGAATATGGGGTGATATATCCTTCATCAAACCCTTGGCAATATAAGAAGGGTTTTAAAATACTACCTGTGCTTCTTGGTGCATGAATGATGTCTACTGCTTCATTATGTTTGAAGCCTGTTCCGATAACATTTCCTTGGTAGGAAATTACTTTCCCTGTTTTTACTTGAGTAATTATAACAGCTATGTTGTTGATGTTATTTCTTCTTAGTCTTTGTGCGTTTCTTTTAACTAATTGATTTACTTGAAGCTGTAAACCATAATTGATGTTTGTTTGGTGGCGTTTACCATAAAATGAATTTCCAGAAAGGTAGTTTAACAAGTGAGGAGCATGTTGTGGTAATGGGTGTGGTTTGCCAGGTAGGTTTTCAATTAATGATAATTCGTATTCTGATTGTGTAATTATTCCAATGTCTTTTAAACGAAGGAGTAATCGGTTTCTTTTTTTGAGTAGTAGGTTGTGGTTTTTTCCTGGGAATATTAAACTAGGAGCATTGGGTAGTACTGCCAATGTTGCGTTTTGTGCCCATGTTAATTCATGTGGTGGTTTTTGATAATATCGCCAAGATGCTGTATTTAGTCCAACGACGTTACCTCCAAAAGGGGCATAGGTAGCATAGAATGTTAGAATTTTATCTTTTGATTCGGCTACTTCTAATCGTGTTGCCCAAAGGGCTTCTATTATTTTTTGCCAGAAGTTTCGAGGTGGGTTTTTCCGCATCAAACGTACTGTTTGCATAGTAATTGTACTTCCGCCACTAACTACTTTTCCTTTAGAGAAGTTTTGATATAATGCCCGGGCTATTGATTTTGGACTTACTCCAAAATGTGATTCGAATTCTCGGTCTTCAAACTGAATTATACATTGTTTGAATTTGTATGGAATTGAATCCGCTAATGGAAATCTCCATTGTCCGTCTTCTGCTATTCTTGCGCTTAGTAGATCTCCATTTTGAGATTCGATTATACTACTTGTTGGGAATTTAAAGTAATCGCTTGGTAGACAGAAAATCCAGTATATGAATAGGGGTATTAATATTCCTATTGTTATTTTGAATTTCCTTGTTTTATGAATGGTTTTAAATTTCACTGTTGCAAATTACTGCTTTTTGATTGAGATTTTACTTAGGATTATTATTTGTAGAGATTGGTTGATTATTTGTTGTTTGTTTTCACGCAGATTCAGGATATTCTGCTCGTATTGTTTATTAATAAGCTACTTTATGAATAACTTTCCCAAGCTAGGCTTCCCTCCATTATTGAGTTTGTATAGTATAAGGGGTCAATTACAACTTTAATCCTTGTTTTTAAGAACGGGTTGGCAGCACTTTGGAAAAGAATCGATTGTTTTTATATAAAAAGGAACATCGGGCTTGTTGAATAATAATTAAGGAACTTTATAAACTAATCACAAAAAAAAGCCCTGACAAAAAAGTCAGGGCTTATAAATTCTTCTATAATAGAAGTAATTATTTTACTGCGTCAACAACTGCTTTAAAAGCTTCTGGGTTGTTCATCGCTAAATCAGCTAAAACTTTTCTGTTTAACTCAATTCCTTTTGCGTTAACTTTTCCAATAAACTCTGAGTAAGACATATCATATTGTCTTGCACCAGCGTTAATTCTTTGAATCCAAAGTGATCTAAAAGATCTCTTTTTAACTCTTCTGTCTCTGTACGCATACGAAAGACCTTTTTCTACAGCATTCTTAGATACTGTCCAAACGTTTTTTCTTCTACCAAAGTAACCTTTGGCAAGTTTCATCGTCTTTTTTCTTCTCGCTCTCGCAGCTACGGCATTTACCGATCTAGGCATAATTTTAAGTTTTTTGGTGGTTAGTGGCTTTCGCTCTTATCTACTAAACACCGGGTTAAATAACCAAATAAAAAATGAAATAAAAAACGCTAAAAACTATTTTCCAATAGTTAACATAGCCTTAACACTTCCTTCGTTAGTTGCATCAACTAATCCAGTTTTTGTTAAGTTTCTTTTTTGCTTCGTCCCTTTCTTTGTTAAGATGTGAGACTTAAAAGCATGCTTTCTTTTGATTTTACCTGTACCAGTAACTTTGAATCTTTTCTTAGCACTGGATTTAGTTTTCATCTTAGGCATACAACAATAGTATATAATTAATAAAAAAAAATTACTTTTTTGGAACTTTAGGGGCAAGCATCATGTTCATCTTTTTCCCTTCCATTTTTGGTAAAACTTCAACTTTACCTACATCTTCAAGTTCTTGAGCGAATTTCAATAATAAAATTTCACCTCTGTCCTTAAAAACAATCGTACGTCCTTTAAAGAATACATAAGCTTTCACTTTTGAACCTTCTTCTAAGAACTTTTTAGCGTGGTTAAGCTTGAAGTTAAAATCATGCTCATCCGTGTTAGGGCCAAATCTGATTTCTTTAACAACAACCTTAACAGTTTTGCTTTTGATTTCTTTTTGTTTCTTNTTTTGTTGGTATAGAAACTTTTTGTAATCAATGATTCGGCAAACTGGTGGAACCGCTTTAGGAGAGATTTCAACTAAATCTAACTCTTGTTTTTGAGCCATTTCAATAGCATCAGCCGTTGAAAAAACACCTTGTTCTACATTGTCACCAACTAAACGAACATCAGCGATTTTGATTTTCTCGTTAATTCTGTGAAGCTCTTCTTTTTTGAAGGGTCTTCTGTTTCTATTTCCTTTTCTTCTAGGATTCATTAATTAAAATAAGTTACTTTTTCAAATCGTTGGCCACAGCTTCGTTTATGTACGTCACAAACTCATCATTGGTCATCCTGTCTAATTCGCCTTCTCCGTGTTTACGCGCTGAAACTGTACCTGTACTGGTCTCTTGTTCACCTAAAACAATCATATAAGGAACCTTTCTAACTTCGGTATCCCTAATCTTCTTACTTACACGCTCACTGCGGTCGTCGACAAAGCCGCGAATATCGGAATTATTTAGGAAAGATAAAAGCTCTTTCGCAGCATCGTTGTATTTATCACTAACGGGGAGTATCGCAATTTGCTCTGGAGCTAGCCACAGTGGGAAGTTTCCAGCAACATGCTCAATTAAAATAGCACAGAATCTTTCTAGTGAACCAAAAGGTGCTCTGTGAATCATGACTGGACGATGCTTCTGATTATCAGACCCAACGTATTCTAATTCAAAACGTTCAGGAAGATTGTAATCAACTTGAATAGTTCCTAATTGCCATTTTCTTCCAATGGCATCTTTTACCATAAAGTCAAGTTTTGGTCCATAAAACGCTGCTTCACCATATTCGACAACCGTTTTTAAACCTTTTTTAGCAGCAGATTTAATAATTGCATTTTCAGCAAGTTCCCAATTCTCATCACTACCAATATATTTAGATTTATTTTCAGGATCTCTTAAGGAGACTTGAGCAACATAGTCATCAAATCCAAAAACTTTAAATACGTATTGAACTAAATCAATTACTTTTTCGAATTCGTCATTTAATTGATCTGCTCTACAAAATATGTGTGCATCATCTTGAGTGAATCCCCTTACTCTTGTTAAGCCATGTAGTTCTCCAGATTGCTCATATCTATATACCGTTCCAAATTCAGCATACCTCACAGGAAGGTCTTTGTATGATTTTGGAATTGCCTTATAAATTTCACAATGGTGCGGACAATTCATTGGTTTAAGTAAGAATTCTTCTCCCTCAGCTGGTGTGCTAATAGGTTGGAAAGAATCCTCACCATACTTCTCATAATGTCCACTACAAACGTAGAGTTCTTTGTTTCCAATATGAGGCGTTATTACAGGAAGATAACCCGATTTTTGTTGTACATTTTTTAAGAACCCTTCCAGTCGCTCTCTTAATTGCGCTCCCTTAGGTAACCATAGTGGTAGGCCTTGTCCAACTCTTTGAGAGAACGTAAAAAGTTCTAATTCTTTTCCAAGCTTTCTATGGTCGCGCTTTTTTGCTTCCTCTAGCATCACTAAGTACTCCTTTAGCTCTTTTGCTTTAGGAAAAGCGACACCGTATAATCTTGTTAACTGTTGTCTGTTCTCATCACCACGCCAATAAGCACCTGCAGTGCTCATTATTTTAACAGCTTTAATTACGCTTGTATTTGGAACATGGGGTCCTCTACATAAATCGGTAAATCCACCTTGAGTATAAAAAGTTATGGTTCCATCGTCTAAACCTTCAAGCAGTTCCAATTTATATTCGTCGCCTTTTTCTTCAAAGTATTTAATGGCTTCTGCTTTAGAAACGTCTTTTCGAACAAAGTTGTTTTTTTGACGAGCCAACTCAAGCATTTTGTCTTCAATCTTCTTAAAATCAGAATCGCTAATTGTTTTATCACCTAAATCAAGGTCGTAGTAAAAACCGTTTTCGATAGAAGGTCCAATTGCAAATTTAGTATCTGGATAAAACTCTTGAATCGCTTCTGCCATTAGATGAGCAGAAGAGTGCCACATAGTTCCTTTACCATTTTCATCGTTCCAGGTTAATAACTTAACCAATGAGTTAGTGGTAATCGGACGGTTTGAATCCCAAAATTCTCCATTTACTTCAGCAGATAAAACATTTCTTGCTAAACCTTCGCTAATGCTCAGCGCTACCTCATGAGCCGTAACTCCTGATTCGTATTCGCGAACACTTCCATCGGGTAGAGTGATTTTAATCATTGTTGCACTTTTTGATTTAAAAGTGCAAAACTACAATAAAAATAGGTGTATTTAGCTTTTTAAAAAGAAATTAGAAGCCTTTAATGTTTTTTAAAGTAGGTTTTTTAAAAAATTAAACAGTTGAATAAAAGTTTTTTAATTAAATATTTTCCCCCAAAAGGTTTTGGACTAATTAATGTGCGTTAATTCCTTTTAAATTTGAGTTTTAATATTTGCTATACCAGCTGTTAGGGTTATGAACACAAGGTAGGAAAGGGTATTGAGTTTGCTATGGGAATCTCAACGGGTATATTTTAACGGTGTTATTTTTTTTTACTAAACTTTTTGTAATTGTAACAAAATGCAATATGTGTTGCAATAAATTTCAGATGTTTGGTTTTTATCGAATAATTTTTAGGTAAGCCTAAAAATTATTTCGGTAATAATCTAAAAATTATTACATTTGAAGAATAAGATTGATTTAATGAAATTATTGTCTTTTTTTTTAGCGTTATCTTTTTCGAGTTTGGTATTTAGTCAAAATAGCAATCTTTTAGGCCAAGTAAAAAGTGAAGATGGTCCGCTTGCGTATGCCAGTGTTTTTTTAGAAGGAACTAATTTCGCTGCTTTTACTGATGAGAGTGGTAAGTACAATATAGAATCAGTTCCTTTTGGGGAATATAATTTCAGAGTTCAAATTTTAGGTTTTGAAAGTTTTAATTTACCAATCAAACTTGATAAAGATAGTTTAGTAGTTAATACAACTTTAAAAATATCCAATAATCAAATTGAGGAGGTAGTTGTTTCAGGGACATTAAAGGCTATAAGTAAGTCTGAAAGTCCAGTTCCCGTTGAGGTTTACAGTAAAGAGTTTTTCGATAAAAACCCAGCTCCATCAATTTTTGAGGCCATGGCAAATATTAATGGTATTAGACCTCAGCTAAACTGTAATGTTTGTAATACTGGAGATATTCATATTAACGGACTAGAAGGGCCATACACAATGATTATGATTGACGGGATGCCGATTGTAAGTGGCTTGTCAACTGTTTATGGTTTAATGGGGATTCCTAAGTCCTTAATAGAAAGAGTGGAAGTTGTAAAAGGTCCTGCTTCAACATTATACGGTTCTGAAGCTGTTGGAGGTATCATTAATGTAATCACGAAATCGCCTAAAAAAGCACCTCAATTTAGTTTTGATGTTTTTGGTTCATCTTGGGGCGAGATAAACTCGGATGTTGGAGTTAAGTTTAAGGCTGGCAAGAGGGCACATAGTTTAATGGGCATTAACTATTATAACTATAGTCAAAAAATTGATAATAATGATGACGGAATTACTGATTTGACATTACAAGATCGTATTTCAATTTTTAATAAATGGAGTTTTGATCGAAAGAAAAATCGTGTTTTCACTATAGCAGGTAGATATATGTACGAAGATCGATGGGGTGGAGAATTAGATTGGACGCCTGAATTTAGAGGTGGTGATTCAATTTACGGCGAATCAATATATACAAGCAGATGGGAGGCTTTTGGTGTTTATGAACTTCCTATGGCAGAAAAGGTGAACTTTTCTTTTTCAGCTAATGGACATGATCAAAATTCGGTTTATGGTGATACATGGTATGTTGCAAATCAAAGCGTTTTGTTTGGTCAGCTAACTTGGTTTAAAAAAATAAAAAAACATGACTTCACTACCGGACTAGCTTATCGTTACACTTATTACGACGACAATTCAATTGCTACGGTTGATCCGAATCAAATTCATTTACCGGGAGTTTTTGTTCAAGATCAAATTTCACTGTCGAAACTTTCAACGTTATTGTTAGGAGGTAGGTATGATTATAATTCTAATCATGGTAATGTTTTTTCTCCTCGAGCAAATTACAAGTGGAGGTCAAAAAATAAAAAGAACACATTAAGATTATCTGCAGGAAATGGATTTAGAGTAGTGAATTTATTTACGGAGGAGCATGCCGCATTTACAGGAACTCGAGATTTAGTGGTAAAGGAAGAGTTGAGGCCAGAAACCTCATGGAATGGAAATGTGAATTACGTAAAGAAATTTTTATTTAAAAATGATGCATTTTTAAGTTTAGACTTTAGCGGTTTTTATACCCACTTTACAAATCAAATTTTACCTGATTACGATAGCGATCCTAATGCAATAATTTATGATAACCTTGATGGTTTCTCTGTTTCTCAGGGTGTGTCTTTAAACACTGATTTTTCATTGCCTAACGGGTTGAATATTCTTGCTGGGACAACTGTTATGGACGTTTCCTTCACAGAAGAAGGCGTTCGTGAACGTCAGATACTATCAGAAAGATTTACAGCTACATGGGGTGTTTCTTATAAACTAAAGAAGAAAAAATTAAGGTTTGATTATACAGGTAATTTATATGGTCCGATGTTACTTCCATTATTAGGAGAAGATGACCCAAGAAGTCCAAAATCACCTTATTGGAGTATTCAAAATATTCAAGTAACGAAGGTCTTTAAAAAAGGTTGGGAAGCTTACTTCGCAATAAAAAACTTTTTAAACTTCACACCTCCAGTAAATAGTATTTGGGGAGCCCATGACCCTTTTGATAAACTAAATAATTCTGATACACCGGGTATTGATCCTACAGATCCTGATGATTTAGGGTTTGATCCAGCGTATATGTTTGCTCCTAATCAAGGGATAAGGGGGAATTTTGGAATTAGATATACATTTAAGAAATGAATCGATTAATACTTATAATTTGTGTTTTCTTAACGCTTTCAAGTGAAGCGCAAGATATAAAGTGGGTGACTTTTGATGAATTACCCAATTTATCTCAACAAGAGGCTAAACCTATTATGGTTTTTATTCATACTGATTGGTGTAGATATTGTTTAATGCAAGAGCAAAACACTTTTAAAGATTCAATAGTAGTTGCTGACTTAAATGAGAATTATTATTGTGTTAAGCTAAATGCTGAGACTGATTCAACAATTTCGTTTTTAAATAGAGATTACGCAGCGAATGGTTACAACCATACTTTATCGTGGGTACTAGGTGCTCAGGATAATGAACTTTCGTTTCCTACTACAGTAATTTTATCTCCTCAATACAAATTTACAAATAGATGGGTAGGGTTTTTATCTAAGGATTTACTTGGATTAAGTATATGAGTGAAAATTTCATTTAAACTTTTTCAAGCCAATACTGGCTTTTGTTTATAAAAGTCGTATTCTTCTTAACGATGCGTGCATGTTTATTTTAAATACCAATCGGCAAAAAAAGCTTTTTTTTTACTTGTCAACTAATAATTAATTTCAGATTTCCTTAGTTGGGTTTTTCAAGTGAAATAGAAGTTGAAAAAATTAATAAGAGTACAACAAGATAACATCCTTCATATTAGTTTGTTGAGTGTTCGTTACTAATAGTACTGAATAAATTCCCAGTAATTCTTTTTATTTGGGGTTAACCCAACTGCTAATATCCGATTTGATTATCTTATTTAACTCGATGTTTTCGTTTTTGAAATATTGGTCCAAAATCTTTTTTGTGTTTGAGTTAATTGGAATTCTTTTTTCTTCCTTTATGTTTTGATTGTAAACCTTTTCAACTAGCCATTTTCTGAGAGGCTTATAGGGTATTACTGCTCTAAATATTCTTATTTTTAGACTTCCTGGGTGTTTAATTGTATTGTGCAGTGAATTATTAGCAACGACTTTATTACTATTAACCCTAGATAAATCATAATTTTCAAATGGAGTTATTTGAAGGAATTTTTCAATTTCCATTAAAAACTGAGCGGTGTTTGATTTTAAGTCTTCTTGCAGACCGATAAAGAGGTCGGATGCTTTTATGTTTTCTTGAAAAAATCTAATTCGGGGAAGAAACCTCCCCATTTCTTTATAAAAAAGAGCACGTTCAGGATCTGTATTGATCGGGATGTTGTTTCCCTTTTTACGAGACTCCTCTAGTCCAAGTGCTGATTCAAATTCATAAATATCTTCATTTGCATCAATAATATTTTGGCTATGCATCGCGTAACAAACCTCAGTAGGGTTACGGAGCATTACTATTATTTTCGGGGTAATATTAAGTGCTTTTAACTCTTCGAAAATAGTGTCTGAATATAAATACCATACTGAACCGTCTCCATTAATTCCTTGTTCCTTAAAAAAGGATTGATAGTAATCTAAACTTGGTCTTTTCACTTTATAACCCAAATCATTTCCAAAGTAATGAATCTCTTTAGGAGACATGTTTACCGCTGGATGTTGCGATAAATAGTAATGCAATGCGGTAGTTCCACATTTAGGAGCGCCTACGATTAAAAAATGGGGAAGTGATTTATTGTGCATCACAATATAGTTGGGTTGATTTTTGTTTTTCGAATTACAAAAATAAGCATCACAACATTCCAAAGTATCATGGAGGTTGAAGTTGCTATTGCTGCTCCTTGAATTCCAAATTTAGGTACGAGTAAACTGTTTAAAATAAGATTGGATAGAATTCCCAAGGCCAAACCTATAAAAACATATTTTTCAAGCTTAGCCATTGTGAGTATATAACCTACAGAACCTACTGCTACATTAAAAAGCTGACCAAAAGATAAGATAATAATTGTTGTAAATCCGGAGGTGTATTCAATTGTTGACTTCCCAAAAACACTAAGAAGGTTTTCCCCGAAAAGTAGTAATACTACTAAAACTAATGCGCTTAGAAAGAATGATTTTCGAACATTTGGTTTAATTATTTTTTGTAATTCATTTACATCTCCTTTTTCCTTAAAATGTTTTGCATATTGTGGTACAAGGACTTGATTTAGAATAACGATTCCAAATCCAGAAAAAGCAGCGAATTTAAAGGCGACTCCATAAATAGCATTATCAATAGGTCCTAATATTTTTGAAATCATTACGATATCAATTCTCTCGTTAATTGTATATAATAACCCTATAGGTAACAGGAATAAAGCTTGTTTGAACCATTTTGGCTGATTATTAAAGTCTCCGATTGTTATTCCTTTAAAAGAATTAATAATCGCATAAATTAATGAACATATTAAAATACAGCTCATTACATAAAGAAGGGTTTCGGGATTAATACCCAATCCTAATAATGGCAAGATCAGAAGGCTTAATAACAGTAGAGCTGGGCGAATAAGAACATCAGGGATAATTGATTGATATACTTTGTTCTGACTTTGTAAAACAGATTTGAAGAATGTGTTTAATGAATAAATCGGGATTACTAAAAGGGCGGCTTTTAGGCCATTAAAATTATTTAATCCTTTTACCCAATTGAGCCTTGTTACGCCGTAATACCAAATACAACTAAATAGTACTGCTGCTGAAATAATTATGATTGTGGCTTGTTTACTGAAGTTATTTAAAGCCAATTTACCCAGGCTTATAGCTTCTCTTTGTGCTAATGATTGATAACCAAGAGGTATTATAACCATTGCTAGAGTGATTATGGAAATAAAATATTGAAAAAACCCAACATCCTCTTGAGACATCACTTTAGTAATTGCCCAATTAAACAAAAAACTAAAAGCCATACCTAATGAGAAAATTCCTGCGGTGCCTCTTAATATTTTCGATATGGATTTAACTTTGTTCAAAATTTAATAGAGTTGTAAACTGTGTTGAACTCTTTTCCTATGAACTCCTCACTAAAGTTTTGTTCAGCATAATTTCTAATTTTAACGCTATCCCAGGAAGTAGTCATTGCTTCATTCATAGCCGAAACCAGCTGCTCCTCAGAATTTGGTTCGATTAGAATACCTCGTTCGATATTAATTATTTCATTAATTCCACCAACGTTCGTAGATATAAACGGTGTTCCGCAAGCGAAGGCTTCTACTATTACGCAAGGGAGGTTTTCATAATTACTAAATAAAATGCCTGCAAAACTTCTGTTAAATTCTTCACAAAGAACGGTAGCGGGAACTCTTCCTAAAAATAGGACTTGTTCATTTAAATTGAGTTGATTCACTAATGTTTTAATATCTTTTTCATCAACACCACCACCAGCTATTTTTAATTTAATATTTGGATTTTGCTTACTGAATAAGCCAAATGCTTTTATAATTCCTGAAATGTTTTTTTGCTTATTTTCTAAATCAGCAACAACTAAGAACTGGTTTTTTGGTTTATCTTCAATTATAAAATCGTTCGTGTTGACCACATTTCTTACAATTTTATAATTATCACCTATTCCGTGTTGTTCTAGTGCTCTTTTTAAATCTAAGCTTACAGGCAGTATAACTTCGGCAAGTTTAGCGATTTTTGGTATGGTGATCTTTAGTAATTTATTCTTTTGATACCTCCCATCTGATTTCAAATATCCAGTCCAATGCTCTGTTATAACAAAAGGAATATCATGTTTTTGTTTAAATAATTTAGCGATAATTCCAACAGGGTTAATAACGTTACAATGAACAATATCGGGATTAAATCCTTTTTTAATTAATAATTGTAAACCAATTTCATGATATTTTTTGTAACGTCTTATTTTTAAAATACTACTAATTCCTTTTATTGAAGAGCTTATTTTAGGATAGGTTATAATCATTTCTTTAATCTCACCTTCTTCTTTAAAGGAAGTTTCATACTTTGTGATTTTAGTATTACTTCTTACGATTAAAACGGCAACATTATTTAATTTCGCTGCTGCATAAGCATGACGCTTTATAAAAATCCCTAAAGTAGGGTCTTCATCGTTTGGATACCAACTTGATATGAAAAGAATATTATTAATGTTTATTTTTGGCTTAAGATTTGTTTGTAAAGTTAACAGTAAAATTAATTCTAAGGTGATTTTAACCAACGAATAACAATTCTGAAAATTTTACGTATTATTGGTGTGTGTGAATAATTATATTGTGTAGGTTATTATGAAAACTTTAAGTGTGAAAAATTATTTGATTCCTTTCTTTTTTATCGGTGCAATTTTATTTGCTCAAAATTCTTACGGACAAACTTCTTTAGATGATATCGAAAAACAGCGTACTGCTTTAAAAAAGAAGCTAAATGAGGAGCGAAAGGAAAAGGAGAAGGAAATTAAAAAACAAGAGATTGAATATAAGAAGTTTGTTCAGCAGAAGCGTGAGGCTGAGAGAGCCAGGAAAAAGCAGCTAAATCGTGAAACAAAACTTACGGAAGAGTACAAAAAAAGACAAGAGAAAAAGCGACAAGCCGAAGCGAAAGAGTCCTTAAGACGTCAGGCTATTGCTAAAAAGGAAAAAGAACGAAAAGCTGCTGAAGATAAACGCCAAAATGCTCTTTTAGCAAAAGAAAAATCGGCTGAAGAACAAAGAATCGCAGCGGAATTATCGAAGAGAAAGATTGCGGAGGCTGAGCTAAAAAGATTAGAAGATGAGCATGCTGAAAAAATGGCTATCCAAGATGCAAGACAAAAAGAAAGCGAAAAAAAATACAAAATAGAGGTGGAAAGTATTGAGTCTAACATGACTGAACTTGAGAAAAAAGCTTTGGAAAGAGAGCAGAAGTTGAAGGTGTATTATGATGCGAAAAAGAAAATCCAAGAAGAATTAAATGAAAAGAAGTTAAATGATTCTGAAAAAGAAACTGAAGTAGAATTTACAGCTCGGAAAAAGAAAGAATTAGCGAAGTTAAATGAAAAGATAGAATCTGAAACCCATGAGAAGAAATTACAATCTACTGATGAGGAACTTTCTTCTCGATTGGATCAAGTTTTACAAAAACAAGACGCCGCTAACAATGCTTTAGAGTTATACAGAGCAGAATCTAAAGCTAGGAGAAAAGAAGAGGAGAAAAGGTTTAATGCTGAATTTGATAAATTAGTAGCCGAGCAAAAACACAGAAAAGAAATAGAGGCGTTTAAAGCAAAACAACGAGCTAAAGAAGAAAAGCAGCGTGCAGAGTTTGAAGCAAAAAAGAAAGCTGAAGAAGAAGCAAAGAGAAGAGAAATAGAAAAGAAAGAGGCTGAGAAAAAAGCGATTGCTGATGCGCGAAGAATGGCTGAGGAAAAAAGGTTGAAAGAGCAATCTGAAATGGTTGGTAGGTTTGAGGCTGAATTAAAAAAAGCTGAGCAAGAAGCTGAAAAAGCTGAGAAAATGTTAGAAGAATTAAAAAAGCAAGAAGAATTGGACGCGATAGAGCGGGTAAAAAGAAGGGATAAGGAATTGGAGAAGTTGCGAAAAGAACTAATGGGCGATTAAATAAAAAGGCGAAACAAGTGTTTCGCTTTTTTATTGCCTTTTAAATTGCAGCTAAATAATACCAAATGTCATCTATTTTTATAAACCTAGAGCTTTCGTGAATTACTTTTTTGAATATTTTCTCTCTAAAAGTAGCTTTAAATTCGACAGTTCCTTCTGAATCTGAAGCTGTACCTTTTGTACTATTTAAAATATCGAGACCTAACCATTTTACAGATTTCGCCCATTTTTGAATTGATTCTTTTTCTGCTAAATTTCTTGTTTGAGGTGCTTGACTTTTATGCAAATAATCTCCAAGCCCTAGGGTGAAGGCAGAATACCTAGATCTCATAAGTTGTTCCGCTGTTTTGGCATTTTTTATGTTTTTATGAATTCCGAAACAACAATTATAATATTGCTTGTTACTTCCACAAGGGCATTTAATTTCCTTTTTCATTTTCCCTCCGAGCTTTAAACGTTTACATTTATAATTTGTTGTTAAATAAATTGTGTAACAACAAATCTTGAATTAATTTAGACAAATTATTAAACTTATTATAATCTTAATATGAAAAAAATTTTACTTTCTGCAGCTTTATTAGCTGGTTTGTTTGCTTCGGCACAACTTAATTCTTCTTCGGACGGATATGTTCTTGACTTAACTGATGCTAGTTCTCAATGTTTAATAAACGTTGGACTACCAAACAATGGTGGACAAATGAATGGTGATGCGAATACTTTTGCAACAGGAGCAAACTTAACAGCTACTGGGTATGAATTTGTTTCTGTAACAGGAATAGCTGATTTAGACGAAGCTGTAGCACAATGGTTTGCTTTACCTTACATTGATGATGAATCTTGTACAAACTTAAACGGAGCTGATATAGGAGTCGATTTAACAAATGCTACATCAGTTTCTATTGATGTTTCTTCTGATCAAGTTGGATCTCAATTAGAATTATTTTTAGGTGGTGAAGGAAAATGGGGGCCAAGTTCTTCAACTTACAACAACGGACAAGGTGTTGGTATCGATGCAATTTCTACTATTGAAAAAGCTGGTGTTGTTGAAACTTTTGTTTTCGACTTAGCTGCTCTTGGTGGTTCTGATTGGACTGATTGGGCTGGAAAGAACAAAATTCAATCTGTTGGATTTAGATCTTTAACTGATGGTGCAACTTTTACAGTAACTGCTGTTAAATTTGGTGTTGATGCCGATTCTGTTGATGACGGAAATGATGATGACGGAAATGATGATGATAACGGTAATGATGATGGAGAGAATGATTGTGATGGAGCTGTTACGGACCATGGTCATGGAACTTGGTATGACAACTTAGATGTACAACCAAACGGTGTTGTTAAATGTTCTTTTGAAAGATCTGATATTTTAGGTACTAAATATGGAGCTCTTGATAAAGGTTTATTAATCGATGCGAATGGTGGAACTCCATATTGTGGTATGTGTGTTGAAGCAATCGCTCCAGAGCATAATAATACACCTACAATTATTCAAATTGTTGATGAATGTCCTGATTGTATGGATAGAGGAACAAATGGTGAAATCTTAACAACTAACACTAAGTTTGGTGATATTGATCTAAGTATTGCTGCTTTTAAAGCTTTACTTCAGGAGGATCATGTTGCTTTAGGTATTGGTGATTTTGAGTGGAAAGAAGTTTCTTGTCCTTGGACAACTAACATGCACTTGATTGTTCAAGGTTCACATGACTGGTATGCTAAAGTAATCGTTGGAAACCACAAAAACAGAATTGCTTCTGTTGAGATTTCTGCTGACGGAACTTCTTGGTTACCTATGGGCTTAGGAGTTGATAACGGATGGACTAAAGGTAGTTTAGGTGGTCAATTTAAATCATTTAAAATTACTGACATCTATGGAAGTGAACTGATTATTAGTGATATTGATATGGTAGACGGATTAATAGATGGGGCTGGTAAATTTGACGGAGGATCTAACTTCCCTGCATGTACAGCAACATCAACAGGAGAGTTAGTTAATTCCTTAAATTACGTTTCTGCATATCCTAATCCTGCGAACACGAATATTACTTTTGCAGGTGTCGAAGATGCTCAGGCAATTGAGATACTGAATATTAATGGACAGGTTGTAGCTTCAAAATTTTTAAATAATGAAACTGCACAAATTTCTTTAGACATTTCTAACTTAGCATCTGGAATATATGTTGCTAAAATGATTGGAAATAACTCTACGGGAGCTGTTACTTTTGTGAAAAAGTAAACTGAATTTTATAAAAAAAATATAATGAAAAAGGGGAGCTAATTAGTTCCCCTTTTTTTATTTTTAAGATCTTACTAATCTTATTAAAAAGGAGAGTTATAATATTAAACTTAAACAAGCTAATCACGGTGTTTATAAGCCTGATTATAAATCTGTTTCTGTGATTTTAACATCTTATTTTTTAAATAAGTTATTAAAATTTATTTAAAGTAGTCAAATAAAGGGCTTTAAAGCTTCATTTTGGATGATTAACGGGATACTTAATAGACCGCATTATAACTTTAACTGTACTTGGAGAAGTGAAACACTCTGCTCTTCAAATAGCTTCATTACCAAAATGGAAATCAAATTTTGATGTTGAATTAAAGTTTTTGGTAATTGGTCCAAAATCATGTGCTTTTCCGCTTGCTCCAGTTGCATCTCCAGTTTTTTCAATTGTAATACTTTATATAGTATTGTTAATATTATATCAAGTTCAAAATTCTTAAAGACTCATCTAATAGCAATATTTCGATCAATTTAAATATTGCTCGAATTGTTTTTTTTGAGTGAAAATATATCATGGCCTACTAAGTTTGCGGTTTGAATAAGCTCATCTTTCCTGATAAAAAAAGTTAAATAACTTCCGCCCTTGTTATATAGTTTAAGCTTTTCAAATACATGAGAAGCTAATAAAATTGATGTTAGTATTGTGATAATATTTTTTATGTAATCCAAGATTCCCTGCGGATCTTTAAAAGTTTTGGTGCTAAAAATTAAAGGTCTGCAGATTATTGATAAATACTTAAAACTTACGGATTTATTAGTTGGTTCTTCCGATGGATGTTTTATTTTTACGTTCTAATTCAGAAAAAAAAGATATGTCAGACGATAAGAAAGTAATATTTTCGATGTCAGGAGTTTCAAAACTTTTACCATCAGGGAAACAAATTTTGAAAAATATTCATTTATCCTTTTTTTACGGTGCGAAAATCGGAATTCTTGGATTGAATGGATCTGGAAAATCAACTTTATTAAAGTTAATTTCCGGCGTTGATAAATCTTATCAGGGAGATATTAGTTTCTCTCCAGGTTATTCTGTTGGTTATTTGCAGCAAGAGCCTGAGTTAGACGAAACCAAAACAGTTAAACAAATAATTGAAGAAGGTGTACAGGAAACTGTTGATGTCCTAAAAGAATTTGAAGAAATTAATAATCTTTTTATGGATCCGGATATTTTGGAAAGTCCAGAAAAGATGGAGAAGTTAATCGATCGTCAAGCAAAAGCTCAAGAAAAGATAGATCTTTTAGATGCTTGGGAACTTGATAATAAGTTAGAAAGAGCAATGGACGCATTAAGATGTCCAGACGGAGATGCTTCTGTAAAGAATTTATCAGGGGGAGAAAGAAGAAGAGTTGCATTATGTAGATTGCTATTAAAGCAACCAGATATTTTATTATTAGATGAACCGACTAACCACTTAGATGCAGAATCTGTTCAATGGTTAGAGGTTTTCTTATCTCAGTATCAAGGAACTGTAATTGCCGTAACGCATGATAGATATTTCTTAGATAATGTTGCTGGTTGGATTTTAGAATTAGATAGAGGTCAAGGTATTCCTTGGAAAGGGAATTATTCAACTTGGTTAGATCAAAAAGGAAAGCGATTAGCGCAAGAAGAAAAAACTGAAAGTAAACGTCAGAAAGCCTTAGCTGAAGAATTGGATTGGGTTAGACAAGGTGTAAAAGGAAGGGGTTCTAAATCCAAAGCCAGATTAGCGAATTATGAAAAAATGATGAGCGAAGATGGTAATTCTAAACTGGAAAGTTTAGAAATGTACATACCCAATGGACCTCGTTTAGGTAACGAAGTTATAGAGGCTATTGATGTTTCAAAAGGTTTTGGTGACCGATTGTTATACGAAGGATTAAACTTCAAATTACCACCAGCTGGAATTGTAGGTATTATCGGACCAAACGGTGCTGGTAAAACAACAATGTTCAAAATGATAATGGGTGAAGAAGCTCCAGATTCAGGAACGTTTAAAGTAGGTGAGACGGTTAAGATTTCTTATGTTGATCAATCTCATGCGGCAATCGATCCTGACAAAAGTGTTTATGATGTTGTTTCTGATGGATTAGAAAATATAGATCTTGGAGGAAAAGTGATGAATTCAAGAGCTTATGTTTCAAGATTTAACTTTGGAGGTTCAGATCAAAATAAAAAATGTGGAGTGTTATCTGGTGGTGAAAGAAATAGACTGCATTTAGCACTTGCTTTAAAAGAAGGTGGTAATGTTTTATTATTAGATGAGCCAACAAATGATATTGATGTAAATACATTAAGAGCATTAGAAGAAGGTTTAAGTAATTTTGCAGGATGTGCTGTAATTATTTCGCATGATAGATGGTTCTTAGATAGAGTTTGTACTCATATTATCGCGTTCGAAGGAGATTCTCAAATTTATTCATTTGAAGGTGGTTATACTGAATATGAAGAAAATAGAAAAAAACGTATGGGTGATACAGGACCTAAGAGAATTAAGTTTAAGAAATTAGTAAAGTAGGAATGTAAGATTGTTTGTAGTTAATGGATTATTAATTTCGATGCAGTTTTATTTTTCAAATTGATTTTACTTTATGAGTAAGCCTAGTATACCNAAAGGAACAAGGGACTTCATGCCTAAAGAAATGGCAGGAAGGAACTTTATTTTTAATACTGCTAAGTCGGTATTTAAAAAGTTTGGATTTCAACAAATTGAAACTCCAGCGATGGAGAACCTTAAAACTCTCACTGGGAAGTATGGAGATGAAGGTGACCAATTAATGTTCAAACTTTTAAATAGAGGAGATAAGTTTAAAAAAGCAGTCAATGGTTTAAGTGAGCACTCGAAAGAGTCGGATTTTGCAGAATTAGCTTTGAAGTATGACTTAACAGTTCCTTTTGCACGCTTCGTAGTTCAAAACAGAAATGAATTAACTTTCCCTTTTAAAAGATATCAAATTCAACCCGTTTGGCGGGCTGATCGTCCTCAAAAAGGAAGATATAGAGAGTTTTATCAATGTGATGTTGATGTTGTTGGAACAGATTCTTTATTATGCGAAGTTGAGTTTATTCAAATTTTCAATGAAGTTTTAACAGCGTTAAAAATCCCTGGATTTAGTATTAAGTTGAATAACAGGAAAATTCTGGCAGGTATTGCTGAAGTTGTAGGAGAGGCGGATAGAATTATTGACATCACTGTTGCTATTGACAAATTAGATAAAATAGGCTTAGAGAAAGTAAATGAAGAAATGATTGCTAAAGGTGTTTCACAAGGCGCAATCGAAAAACTTCGTCCGGTTATTGAATTGTCTGGGAGCTTAGATGTAAAGNTTACTAGCTTAAAATCTTTTTTAAAAGAGAGTGAAATAGGCATGAAAGGTGTTGAAGAATTGGAATTCATTTTCAATTATGCATCAAATTTAAATATTGCGCATTCACTTGAATTGGATGTAACACTTGCTCGTGGATTAAACTATTACACAGGTGCTATTTTTGAGGTTACTTGCGAAAGTTTTAAAGGGAGTATTTGTGGTGGAGGCCGTTACGATGGTTTAACTGATCTTTTTGGCTTAAAAGGCGTGAGTGGAGTTGGAGTCTCGTTTGGAGCAGATAGAATTTATGATGTGTTATTAGATAATAATCTTTTTCCTGAAAATGGACTAGAAGCATTAGATGTGTTTTTTGTGAATTTCGGAGAGAAAGAAGAGCGCTTTGTAATGCCATTAGTTTCGGAGTTAAGAAAAGAAAATGTGTCAGTTGAAGTTTATCCTTCAGCTGCTAAAATGAAGAAACAAATGTCGTACGCAAATGCTAAAGATGCTCGTTTTGTTGTTTTAGTAGGAGAGTCTGAAATTGAATCGGGACTAATAAGAGTTAAGAATATGGAGTCTGGAGATCAAACTGATATTACGTTTGATGTATTCATGGATATGATTAAATAATAGAATGTAACTTTTTTTCAATTTATTACGTTAATGGAATGCAAGTTAAGTTAATTAGTGAGTTAATTAAATTAGGCGAGAGTAATCTCGCTTTTTTTATGCCCTAGAGTTTAAAACATTTTCACCTTTTTTGAGTAAAAAGAGTAATACTTGTAACAGCTAGAAAATGAAAATAGTTTTATTCGGTTTATTATTTATTTCTCAAATTGTTATTTCTCAAAATTATAATGTCCCTAAAAATGAATTAGTACTAAAGAAGGATGGCTATTTCTACGCATATAATCAGGGAAGAAAAGTTTGTAATTGGATTGGCTACACAATAACGAATGCAGATGTTGGAGGTAGTGCATCACCCTTAATACTTTTTCATAAAGATGATTCAATCGTTAATTGTGCTTCGCCTTCAGATTATGTAGGATATAGTTATGCGATGGGAAGGTTGAAACCTCGTAGTGCGGCAAGAAATTCTGCGAGTGAAATGAACGCTGTCCATAATATGTTAAACGTAGCGCCTATGAATATGGCTTTAAAAAAAGGGGCCTGGAGGATTTTGGATAATATGATCGCCGGATGGGCTGTTACTTTTGATAGTGTTTTTGTGATTACTGGACCAATTTATGATTTATCGGAACCTAAGATGATTGGTGATGGGAGAGTTAATGTCCCCGATAAGTTTTTTAAAGTTGTATTGGTTCGAAATGGTTTAGATTTAGGTGCTATTGGATTTATAATTCCAAATTCGAATAAAGCGAATAATTTACAACAGTATTCTATGTCAATTGATAGTGTAGAGAAGTATGTTGGCTACAATTTTTTTGCCGATTTACCCGAGTATTTGGAAGGCTTTATCGAAGAGGCTGTTAATACTGATTTATGGAAAGATCAATCAATCTCGTTTAAATTAAAATCATCTTATAAGCGGAATCGTCAATGTATAGCTGCCGATAATACAGATGAGCGTTGTACGACCCAAACAGATTGTATTACCCAGAATTGCTGGAAGCACGGTTGTGATCTTAAAAAGTAGACGGTTAAAACAGTTAATACAGGCGCATCCAATAGATGACAGGGCAAAAAAAAGCCTCACATTTAAATGTGAGGCAGATTTCAAAGAAAAATTCTTTTTTTAATTCATTAGTGAATTACTTTGCTATGGAATCAACAGATTCAACAACAGCTTCAACTGTAGAATCAACGGATTCAACAATAGTTTCAACTGTAGAATCTACAGCAGCAACAACAGCTTCAATTTCTGGAGCGTTTGCTTTTAATGAGTCAGCAGCAGATTCAGCAGCACCTTTTACAGCGTCTAATAAAGATGGTTCAGCAGTTTCAGTTCCACCACATGAAGCCATAAATGCAACAACAGCTAATGATAATAATACCTTTTTCATAATAATCAGTTTTTACCGTTCAAGTTAATCAACGGAACAAAAATATAAAAATATCCGTACTAACAAATATTTAAAGCGTAAAATTTGATTTTAATTATTTTTAACTTTTTAAATCAAGTTGAATTTTTAAGAGAAAACTTTAAAAAAGTTCTGTGATTACCTGTAAGTTTTAGCGCATTATCATTGATTTCGTAAAGGGAAATACTATCTATTAATAATTTTTTTGCTTCTGTAGAAACTGTAGAGTCACAACAAAACTGGGTGAAAGTTAGTGGGGCATGAAAATTAACTTTCTTTGAAATTTTTGTAAATGAGCCATTAAAACTGTTTTTATCCAGTTGAATTGTATACAATGAATCATCGTAAATTATTAAAGTGCAATTTGTGGATGAAACATTAGTTACGAGTCCATCTCTATTTTGAACATAGGATTCCAATTTCCAGCTATTTTCTAATTTAGCATTCTTATTTTTCGAACAAGCAAATGCAGTAATTACAATAGCAATTAAAATAAGTATTTTCATAAATACAAAAGTATTAAACCTTTTTTATAATTACGGCAGAAGCGCCACCACCACCATTGCAAATCCCTGCGGCGCCATATTGGGCTCCAGTATTTTGTAAAATATTCGATAATGTAACAAGGATTCTCGCTCCTGAACACCCTAATGGATGCCCAAGAGAAACTGCTCCTCCATTAATATTTACTTTATCTGGTGATAGATTTAATATTTTGATGTTTGCTAGTCCAACAACACTAAAAGCTTCATTTAATTCAAATACGTCAATTTCGTTTGTTGTTAAATTTGCTTTTTTTAACGCTTTTGTAATAGCCTTAGAAGGGGCTGTTGTAAATCGTTCAGGCTCAATAGCGGCATCAGCGTAACTTATAATTTCTGCAATTGGGGTAAGCCCAAGTTCTTTAACTTTTTCTTCACTTGCCAAAATTAAAGCAGCAGCCCCGTCATTTAATGTAGATGCATTTGCTGCAGTTACTGATCCATCTTTTTGAAAAACAGGTCGAAGGTTAGGTATTTTTTCCAGTTTCACGTTTGTGAATTCTTCATCCGTATCCATTATCATAGGATCACCTTTTTTTTGCGGGATTTCAACAGAAATCACTTCATCTTTAAACGCACCATTATTCCATGCTTTAGCGCTTCTTTTATAAGATTCAATTGCAAAATCATCTTGCTCTTTCCTCGATATATTATGTTCTTTAGCACATAACTCAGCGGCATTTCCCATGTGGTAATCATTGTATACATCTGTTAAACCATCTTTTACCAATCCGTCAATCATGTTTACATTTCCGAGTTTTGAACCCCATCTCATATTGTCTGTGTAGTAGGGTACTTGTGACATGTTCTCCATTCCTCCAGCAACTACAATGTCGTTATCGCCTAGCATAATTGATTGCGCGGCAAACATTACCGATTTCATACCAGAAGAACACACCTTATTAACTGTAGTAGCAGGAACTGTATTGGGGATATTGGCTCCCATCGCCGCTTGGCGCGCAGGAGCTTGCCCTGTATTTGCTTGCAGTACGTTTCCCATTAAAACTTCGTTTACATCATTAGGGTTAATCCCAGCGTGCTTAATCGCTCCTTTAATAGCAATACTTCCTAGTTGAGTTGCTGGTGTTTTAGATAGCTTCCCTCCAAAAGACCCAATTGGGGTACGAACTGCAGAAATTATGTAAACTTTTTTCAACATAATAGAATATTTGGAGTTAATTACGTGAAATTTGCAACAAGGTTTAACTATGAATTGGAAAACAGTTTTTTTAATGATAATATCCACAGTCGCTTTCGCAATTGTAAATTCTATCATTAAATATTTTGAAGATTATAGCGAGTTTCAGCTTGTTTTTTTCAGGTGTGTAATATCTCTAATTATTTCAGGTTTTCAATTGAAACTTCTGAAAATTAGTCCTTGGGGAAATAACAAACCTGTATTAATATTAAGAGGATTTGCAGGAGTTCTTGCTTTGATAATGGGATTTGTTTTGATAAAAAATGTCCCTTTGGGAACAGCAATAATGCTTAACTATTTGTCGCCAATATTTACTGCTTTTATCGCCGTTTTTTGGTTGAAAGAAAAAGTAAAACCGCTCCAATGGTTTTATTTGTTTATTTGTGTGTTGGGGGTTTGGATCCTAAAAAACGGCGAATTAAGTCTAACATTTAATTTATTGCTCTTAGGCTTAGGGGCTTCTAGTTTTGCTGGTTTAGCATACAATTGCGTTAGAGTTTGCAGAACAACAGATCATCCTTTAGTTGTTGTTTTGTATTTTCCGCTGATAGGAACTCCGGTTGCACTTGTTTTAACATTATTATTCCAAGAATGGATTTGGCCAACGGTTTTTGATTGGATGATTATTTTGGTTCTAGGAACTTTAACGCAGGTCGCACAAATAGCTTTAACAAAAGCATTACAATCAGATAAAGCAGCAAACGTAACTGTATTGAAGTATTTAGGTGTTGTGCATGCGTTTATAATAGGTTGGTTATTTTTTGGTGAGCAAATTTCTATTTTATCAGGAATAGGGACTTTGGTCGTTTTAATGGGCGTTGTGCTGTTTAGCTGGAAGAGACAATTGAAAACTATTGATTAAATTTAAACTCGAAAAAAAAAGTTTATGAAAATTATGTTTGATCAATTGCGCCAGACGAGAATGAATATGTTAACGTTTTTAGAAAAAAATAAAGACCGTGCATTTGATATTCCAACAGGTTATAATAACAGTATATATTGGAATATTGCTCACTGTATTGTAACTCAGCAATTGTTGTGTTACAAATTGAGTGGTAACGATATGATTATTGATGATGAATTGGTTGATTTGTATAGAAAAGGAACAAAGCCAATCGGTAGTACTCCTTCTGTTATCGAAATTGGAAAGGTAAAGGATTTGTTATTTACTGCTTTAGATCAGTTGGAGAAAGACTATAACGAAGGTTTGTTTACAAATTACTCAGCTTATGAAACAAGTTTTGGTTTAACGCTAACTAGTATTGAAGAAGCAATTAGTTTCAACAACATTCATGAAGGAATACATTTTGGTTATTTATTGGCGATGGTTAAATAACTAACCTTTTTCTTTTGAAATAAGAAGAATTCCCAATATTACAACTGCAGTTCCACTTATTTGGAGAAGATAAAACTCTTCTCCCAAAACAAAATAAGCTAGAACTAAAACCCAAATTGGTCCAACGCTCGAAACTATAGCGGTACTGCTTGCTCCAATTTTCTTGATGGCCATACTCATCATAAAAGAGGGTAAGACAGTGCAAAAAAAAGCTATAGCTAATGCTGTTGTGTAAACTTCCCAACGAAAACTAGTAATATCAATAGAGTTTTGAATTCCAAAATGAACCAATACACCTAGGCAAGAGACAATCATGCAGTAACTGGTGAATTTTTTTGATCCAAATTTTGGGATTAGTTTTTCACTTCCCACAAGGTAAAAAGAGAAGGTTAGGGCGCTTCCAAAAATTAAGAGTGCTCCAAACCAAAAATCTTCATTGTCGCTCAAAGAAATTTTCTCCCAAAATGCAATACTAATTCCTAAATAAGTTAAAAGTATGGCAATCCATGTGTTGCGGGAAATTTTCCTTTTAAAGGTAATTGCAATTAAAATGGTTGTTATGGTTGGATATACAAATAGGATTAGTCTTTCCATTCCTGCTGAAATAAACTCTAATCCCCATAAATCTAAAAAGCTAGCAAAATAATATCCAATTATTCCTAGATAAACTAACAAAATCCAATCCTTCTTTTTTACCGGAGTAGCTTTTGGATTTGCGGTTGATTTAAATGCGAAGAATAAGTAAAAGGGTAGTGCAAATCCCATTCTTAAAACGAGCAACGATAATTTATCGACATCATATTGATAAGCGAATTTAATTAACACAGCTTTACTTGAAAACAAAAGTGCACCGCATAAAGCAATTAAAACGGCACTAGATTTGTTTTTAGTGACTTCGATCATTTTACTAAGATATTTTGAAATATTTATTAATTTGCAATTATGAATCGAAAGGAGTTTTTATTTAATTCTGTTTTGGCGAGTGTTGGGTTAAGTTTGATTCCAAAATTAACGTTTGGAAAAGATAGTTTAACAAATCAAAAGCTAAACTTAATAGAATCTTTAAAGGTTTATGCTCAGGAGAATATGGAGCTGAATTTTAAAAAGGATTTCTTTTCTAAGTGGTCAAAAGATGAGTCTCCTCATTATTATTTATACGTTTCGGAAGCTCATCAAGTAAAATCTCCAAAAGGAATTAAAGATTATTTGTATTTCGGCCCGGATAAGGAAATGGCGATTGCAAAACAAAAGCATTACTTAGGCGAAGGATGTCACACTTTACTTTACACCAGGGATGGAACGCATGATTTCACAGTAACAAATTCTTTATTAGCTTATGACAATGAGAGTATTGCGTTGTTAATTTTTCACGAAGCAGCTCATCAGCATTTCAAAAAAAGTAAAATGAATTTATTTTTGGAAGAAGGGGCGTGTGAGGTTTTTGGAACTTTTGGAGCTCAGTTTTTTGCAGAGGGAAATGACACGGTTGACCTTAAAAAAGTAAAGAAACTAAGTAAGATTTTAGAGAAATCTTACGAGGTAATAAATAAAACGATTTTAAGAATTGGCGCTGACAAAAATTTAAACGAAAAGCTATACAGAAGATTAGAAAATAAATTGTTTAATGATTTTAAGGATAGCGGCTCATTTATACAGCAACGATTTATTTACCCTGTTAACAATGCNTACCTCCTTAAAAACCAATATTTTGCTCAGCATTTTGATTTACTTAAAAAAGTCGCTGAAAAAGATAAGTTTATAAACACTTTTCTTGACACTCTAGAAAGTCTTCCTAAAAAAGAAGATAAGGCAATTGAGGTTTTGAAAAGTAAAATATCAGCTGAATAAATTAAGCGTTTCTTTTCCTCTTCCAGCGCTTATGTGACCAAAGCCATAATTCTGGTTGGGCTTTTATGTTTCCTTCTAAAAACGAAGCGTAATGCTCAATAGCGGATTTGTATTCATCTTCTGTAGGGATAAGTTTGAATTCTATTTCATAAAACCCTTTTTTAGGTTTAGTAACATGCGGGTAAATGAGCAATTGATTGCATTTTTTCGCCATTCTATCAGATCCGATAAGAAAAGCTGTGTCCTGGTTTAAAAAGTTGATCCAATGCATTGAACTTTTGCTCATTGGAGATTGATCTCCAATTACATACGTTAAAGTGATGTTTCCTGCACGAGAGTTTTTAATTATTTCCTTAAAGCCAGATTTCGATTCCACGCATTGATTCCCAAAGCGCTCTCGCAATAAAAGCATGAAGTCGTTAAAGTAATTGTTTGATTGTTCCTGGTAAAATGAAATTAGTTTATAATCAGAACTAAGTGGGAGAGCGCACATCCATTCCCAGTTACCAAAATGTGCTGCATAAAGTATCGCGCTTTGTTTTTGGCTGTATAAATCCTCTAATAAATCTAAGTTCTTAAACTTATAACGTTTAATAATCGTCTTTTTGGAAATGGTTAAAAATTTAACCGCTTCCAAAAATGTTTCACAAAAATGATGATAAAAGTTTTTGGATATTTTTTTTATTTCTTGCTCACTTTTTTCAGGGAATGAGTTCTTTAAGTTCTGATTAATTACCTCTTTCCTATAATCGGCAACATGATAAAGAATGAAAAAAGCAAAAGAAGCAAAGCCGTAAATAAACCAAAAGGGCAAGATAGACAACAAGTAAAATGGAGCGTATTTAAGATACTTTTTCAAATTACTTTTTGTTTGAATGTTGAAATAAAATATCTTTTTCACGCTTTGATAATGAGCTATACCCACTGCTTGATATTTTATCTAAAATAGCATCAATTTCATTTTGAGTAGCTTTTTTATGTGTGTTGTATTGATCATCAGACATCTTTTTTACTTTGTTCTGATTGTATACCACCTTCATTTTAGGCTTTGAGTAAAACAAATTTGAAAGTTTAGTAATTGCTTTACTCACTCCCTTCGTTATATCATTTCCTTGTTTGAATGATGCTGAAAACCAATAACCAACTCCAGCACCTGCAAGATGAGCAATATGTCCTCCTGTATTGGAATCGTAAAAAGAAACTAAGTCGGATCCGACATAAGCAATTCCAATCCACATTAGTTTCACAGGGAACATTCCAAAAATCATCACTTTTGTATTTGGAGTATAAGATGTGATTCCAATTGCAATAGCCATTACGGCCGCTGAGGCTCCGTAAGCAATACCAGAGTCTTTAAAAAAAGGAGAAAGTATTGTTGTTAAAACTAAGACTAAAGCACCCAATAAACCACCTAGTATATAAAGCCCGAATAATTGTTTTTGGCTAAAATAATTTAAGAATAATTTACCAAGAAAATAAAGTAAAACCATGTTAAATAGCATGTGAAAAAAATCAACATGTAAAAACATATGGCTGATAAATGTATACGGTTTAATGAGTAGGCTTGTAATGTTATTTGTAGGTAAGGCTATCCAGTCCAAAATGTCATTTTTTGTTGAGCCGAAGTTATTTCCGCTAATAAGGCTAAACAGAATGCCCAAAACTGATATCCCCAAAAAAACAGCTGCATTGGTGTAGATAATTCTTGTGATTATATCACCATTTTTAAAATGTTGTTTAATATCTTGAATTATATCTTTCATTTAAATCAGGTTCTTTTTTTTCCATTCTTTAATAATTAACAAGCCAAACAACGCCCCTCCTAAGTGGGCAAAGTGTGCAATGTTATCTCCAGATGAACCTTGGAGACCTTGGAATAATTCATATCCAGCATAAAGTAAAACAAAATATTTTGCTTTTATTGGTACGGGAATAAACATGAGAAAAATCTGTTGATTTGGAAAAAGTAATCCAAATGCTGTCAGTAATCCAAAAAGAGCTCCTGAGGCTCCAACAGTAATATTAAAGGTGTTATAATATCCGTTAGATAGTTGTTGATCAGATATTCTTGCTTCTGCGTACCAAACGCTAAGCTGGTTTGCCATTTCATGGTTTTCCAGCATTTGTGATCCCATATGAAGTACGACGGCTCCAAATCCTGTAATAAGATAAAACAGTAAGAATTTTTTGTCGCCTAATCTTGATTCAATGGCACTTCCAAACATATAAACACCAAACATATTAAATAAGAGGTGNGTAAAACCTCCATGCATAAACATATGCGTTATTAATTGATAAGGTTGAAAGTCTGGAGATTTAAAAAAATGTAANGCAAAATTGAAGGTGAAATCAGGTATGAAATTTTGCAAAGCAAAAACAACTACGTTTAGAATAATTAAATTCTTCGTAACAGGCGGTATGTTTTGAAAATTGATCATTTATCTAATTTATCACTTATTTCTTCGAACGTAAAGTTAAAAAATGTTGTTTTACCATATGGGTTGATAAACGGTGATTCGCATTCGAATAACTGATTCACTAACTCCGACATTTCTTCAACTTCTAATTTCTGCCCTTTTTTGATAGCAATGTTTCTACTNATACTTTTCGTTAGGGCTTCTCGTTTATCAATTTTAACCTCGTCACCATTTAATTTAAACTGCTCAATCAACTGTTCAATAAGCTGTTTCGCATTTAATTCATGAAGATCAGAAGGCAGTCCGTTTACAACAAAGTCAGTTGGGCCAAATTCATTAATATCAATACCCATTTGCTGCAGCTCCGGTAAAACACTTTTAAGTAATTCAGCATCTGCTGCTTGTAAGGAAATAGATTCTGGAAATAATAACTGTTGAGATGATTTCTTTTGATCCTTTAATGCAGCTTGAAAGTATTCATATAAAACTCTTTCATGTGCTCTTTTTTGATCAATAAAAATTAAGCTTCCTTTGTAAAAGGTTTGAATATATTGATTGTAAACTTGTTTTACAAAAGTAAACTCATTGTTTTCTTCCTTGATTAATTTAGGCTGTTCATGCTCTTCTTCAAATTCAATATCGCCCAACAGATCATCGAAATTTTCATTTTTTAAATCTTTGTCTTGTTCGTAAAGATTCTTCCAGTCAAAACTTCCTTTTGACGAACTTGTTTTAAATGAATTTCCAGAGCTCCAACTTTTCACTTCAACCTCTTTTGGTTCTTCAAATGGATTGAAGCTTGAGTCAACTTGAACTTTAGGCTCTGAAATAGGGCCACTAAATCCAGGGTCGTATGAATTAAAAGAAGTTTCTTGATTAAAATCTAAAGTAGGCGCAACCTTAAACCTGTTCAAACTTCTTTTTGTGGCAGCTCTTAGAATTGCGTAAATAGATTTTTCATCTCCAAACTTAACTTCAGTTTTTGTTGGGTGAATATTAATGTCAACTTCAGCTGGATCAATTTCCAACTGAATAAAATATGTTGGGTAAGCTTTTGGAGGAAGTAAATCATCCATAGCTTGAGCAATTGCATGGTTTAAATAACTGTTTTTGATGAAACGTTTATTTACAAAAAAGAACTGTTCACCTCTTGTCTTTTTTGCAAATTCTGGTTTCCCGAAAAATCCAGCTACACCAACAATATCAGTGTCTTCTTCAATTGGAACTAATTTTTCATCAAAGCTTTTCCCGAAAACAGAAACAATTCTTTGCCTGAAGTTTCCTTTTGGTAAATTATATACCTCAGAATCGTTATTAATTAACTCAAAAGCTATTTCTGGGTGAATTAATGCAACACGTTGAAACTCATCAATAATATGTCTGGTTTCTACAGATGTAGATTTTAAAAATTTTCTTCTAGCAGGTATGTTGTAAAATAAGTTTTTAACGCTAACAGAAGTACCTATAGGAGTGGTAATAGCTTCTTGTTTTGTTATTTTACTTCCTTCGTTAATTAAATGGAAACCCAATTCATCTTTTGCTCTTCTTGTTTTCATTTCGATATGAGCAACGGCACAAACTGAAGCCAATGCTTCTCCTCTAAAACCTTTTGTGCAAAGCGCAAACAAATCTTGAGCAGTGTTAATTTTAGATGTTGCGTGACGTTCAAAACTCATTCGAGCATCTTGTTCCGTCATTCCGCATCCATCATCAATCACTTGGATTAATGTTTTTCCAGCATCTTTAATGATTAACTGAATTTTTTCAGCCCCAGAGTCGATAGAGTTTTCCATTAATTCCTTAACTGCACTAGCAGGTCTCTGAATTACTTCACCGGCTGCAATTTGATTTGCAACTGCATCAGGTAACAAGTTTATTACATTCTCCATTATTCTAGTTTACTAAGTAAGTCTTCAAGTTTGTCAAANTAAATAATCAACAAGCTCAGTATTACAGCTAGGATTATTGCTTTAGTCATAATTCTATTTCTTCCAGCCTTTTTGATGTCGCTAAATGGAATTCGATCATACCGATCGTACATTTCATTTGTGAATTTCTTTTGGGTAAAAGAAATTGTTCTTTCATTCGCTTCTTTCTTTTCAGAAGTGCTTTTTTGATATTGAGCCTTATGTTTATATCGCCTTGGCTTTCTAGCTTGGAAAAATGAAAACATTAAAACAAAGTTAATTAACCAAAATTTGAATCTACTAGGTCAGCACTGTCCTTTTGTTCACTATTAATCAACATTTTTAATGTTAATAGAATTTTCAACGTCATTTCTATAGCTTTTGCAACACTTTTAGTCCCAAGTAGGGTTTACTTTAAAACCTATACTTATTGACCATGAAGTCCATAAAAGGATCGGAATTATTGTTGGGTTACCCANTCAGCAAGTTCTACAATATGAAGTTTTGTTGCTCATTGCAATTTAAATAGAGGTTTAAATCGAAGGTTTTTCTCCTAAATGGGACTTATTCATGCTTTATTTACTTTTTTGGAGAAGTAAAGTTTTTTTTAAAAAAAAGTAAAATACCAAATTTTTGAGGTTTACGAATACCGAGTATGGATTTAAAAGGAGAATCGATTTTTCAAATTCCATAATGATGCTCTTCAAAAAAGTGATTATTGAAAAAATCAATAGGATAAAAAATAGATATAGTGTCTAAATTCATTCAACCAATAACCAAATAAAGACGTTTCTGAGAGTATTTATTATGGCAATATTGTATTAAAGTGAAGTGAGGAGAAGCTGTTCTTTTTCGAACGGTCTCTTTTTTTTGAAAAATAGCTCTGTAGGTTGAAAAGAATACATTAAATTTGGGTCACTTTGAAAATTGAAATTGAAAATTAAAAAATATGAATCTTCACGAATATCAAGGAAAATCAATCCTTAAGAGTTACGGAGTAGGAATCCAAGAAGGGGTTGTTATTGATTCTGCAGATCAGGCAACTGATGCGGCAAAAAAACTATCCGAAGAAACTGGAACAGAATGGTACGTTGTTAAAGCTCAAATCCATGCTGGAGGTAGAGGNAAAGGTACAGTTGAAGAGACTGGTTCTCACGGTGTAGTTTTAGCAAAAGGAATTGATAAAATTTCTGAAGTTGTTAACGGTATTTTAGGTGGACACTTAGAAACTGCTCAAACAAACGGAAAAGCTAAAAAAGTAAATAAGGTATTAATTGCTCAAGATGTATATTATCCTGGAAAGAGTGAAATCTCTGAGATTTACATGTCTGTACTTTTAGATAGAGAGTCAGGGCAAAACGTTATTGTATATTCTACAGAAGGTGGAATGGACATTGAAACTGTAGCTGAAAAAACTCCAGAATTAATTTACAAGGAAGCTATTGATCCTGCTTTAGGATTACAAGGATTCCAAGCAAGAAAAATCGCTTTTAAATTAGGATTGTCAGGTGCTGCTTTCAAAGCAATGGCAAAATTTGTTAATTCATTATACAACGCTTATGTTGGATGTGATGCTTCAATGTTTGAAATAAATCCAGTTTTAAAAACTTCTGATGACAAAGTTATAGCTGTTGATGCTAAGGTTACTTTAGACGAGAATGCACTATACCGCCATAAAGAGTNTGCTGCAATGAGAGATGTATCTGAGGAAGATCCAACTGAAGTTGAAGCCAAAGCTGATGATTTAAATTACGTAAAGTTAGACGGAAACGTTGGTTGTATGGTTAACGGAGCTGGATTAGCAATGGCAACTATGGATATTATTAAGTTTTCAGGTGGTGAGCCAGCTAACTTTTTAGATGTTGGAGGTACAGCTAACGCTGAAAGAGTTGAAAAAGCTTTTAGACTTATTTTAAAAGATAAAAACGTTAAAGCTCTTTTAGTTAACATTTTCGGAGGTATCGTAAGATGTGATAGAGTTGCTCAAGGTATTGTTGATGCATACAATAACATTGGAGATATTAATGTTCCTATCATCGTAAGACTACAAGGAACTAACGCTATTGAAGCTAAGAAATTAATAGAAGATTCTGGATTAAGTGTACACTCTGTTACATTACTTCAAGAAGCCGCAGATAAGGTTGCTGAAGTTTTAGCAGTTTAATCAATTTTAAAAATTACATTAAAACCACTGGTCTTTGGCCAGTGGTTTTTTTTTGGCATTTACATTGTATGATAAGATTCGAGTCATTGTTAAATTGATGTTAAAGGTTTAGTAAAAAGAAACAAAACGCTTATTTTTATAAAGTAAAAAAGTATACCATGAAAAAAATATATTCTTTAATTATTATAATGTTATTTACCATTGGGGGAGCTACTGCTCAGGGACATAATATTAAATTTAACATTAAGAACCTTAATGATAGTATTGTTTACCTCGCTAGATACTTTGGGGATAATAAATACATCAAGGACACTATAGTTGTGAACGGGAAGGAAAAGTTTACCATAGAAGGTGATAAAGAGTTGGATTGTGGAATCTATTTAATAGTACGTGAAAAACGGAACGCTTATTTCGAGTTTGTAATTACTAATCAAGAATTCTCCGTTTTTTCCGATACGATTGATTTTATCAATAAAACGACTTTTAAAAACTCACCAGACAACGAATTACTTTACAACTACTTTAAGTTTTCTGGTAAGAAAGGTAAGATGATGGGGGATTCAACCTTGTCTAAAGAGCTGAAGAGAAAAATAGGCGAAGAAGTTCAGGCCTATAAAAAAGAATTTGTTAAAAATCACCCTGAAAATCCTATGGCTGTAGCATTTGCAGTTCAGGAAGATGTAGATTTTCCAGATTCAATTAAAAATAAGAGAGGTGAAGATGCGGATAGAGAGAAGTATTATTACTATTTAAACCATTATTGGGATAAAGTTAATTTCAGTAGTAATTGCTTATTAAGAACGCCTGTTTTTCATGGAAAGCTTCAAAGATTTTTTGATAAATGGGTTCCTCAGCATTATGACAGTATTCCAATTTATGCTGATGCATTAATTGAAAAGTCAAGAGTTAACGAAGAGGTTTTTAAATACATAGTTAATTACCTTACTTTTAAATGGGAAAGCGGAAAAGAAAAAAGAATGTGTTGGGATAAAGTATTTTATCACATGGCTCGAACTTACTATACATCTGAACCGATACAAGCCACTTGGGTTGAAGAAGGACAGATGGCTAAAATAAAAACGAGAGTACAAGATTTAAAATATTGCCTATGTAGTGAGTTAGCAGTACCACTTCAGATGACTTATAAGGGTGAAAATTATGGTTCAATTGGGTTAGAAGATACAAGTAAGGTGAGGCATGGATTACATGAAGTTCCTGCTGACTATGTTATCATGTGGTTTTGGGATTCAGATTGTGGACATTGTAAAAAACAAACTCCAGTTCTTTGGGATATGTATAAAAAATACAAGGATCAAGGAGAGAGTTTAGAAGTTTATGCTATAAACATTGAGCAGGAGACTGACGGGTATTTAAAGTATTTAAGAGAACATAAGTACTCTTGGATTAATGTTCAGGATACGGCTAATTTAAGTAAGTTTAGAGATTATTACGATATATATTCAACACCTGTAGCTTTTGTACTTGATAAAGAACGGAAAATAATAGGTAAGAGAATAGATCCGGCTGCAATAGATAATTTTTTAAAGCAGGTGTTCGAAGACGAAAAAAAGAAGGGAATTAACGCTAAAAAGGAGGAGGAGTAATTCTCCTTTTTCTTTTTGTAATTAGTTTGTGACTTATATTTGTATCATCAAATTATATTAAAATGAAAATAGCTTTATTAGGATACGGGAAAATGGGGAAGGAGATTGAAAAAATCGCCGTTTCAAGAGGTAATGAAATTGTTTTAAAAATTGGTGCGGATAACTTAGCCGATTTAACACAAGAAAATTTATCGAAAGCTGATGTTGCTATAGAATTCAGTACCCCTGATACCGCTTATTCAAATATTCAACTTTGTTTTACCTCAAATGTTCCTGTAGTTGTTGGTACAACAGGTTGGCTAGATAAGATGGAGGATTGTATTACTCAAACTAAAAAGGGGGCGGGATTGTTTTATGCTTCTAATTTTAGTGTTGGAGTAAATGTGTTTTTCGAGTTGAATAAAAAATTAGCAGAATTGATGAGGCCTTATGATGGTTATAAGGTTGAGATGGAAGAAATACATCATACCCAAAAGCTTGATGCTCCTAGTGGTACTGCAATTACACTTGCTGAAGGTATTTTTGAGAAAAACACCACTAAGAAGTCATGGGTGAACGAAGCAACAGAATCTGCTGATAAATTAGGTATTATTTCTAAAAGAATCGATAAGGTTCCCGGAACTCATGTTGTTACTTACGAGAATGAAATAGATGAAATTTATATAAAACATACGGCTCATAACCGCAAGGGTTTTGCCTTAGGTGCCGTTTTAGCATCAGAATTCATGAATGGAAAGTCCGGTTTCTATGGTATGTCAGATCTTTTAGGGATATAGGAACACAATTTTAAAATAAAAAAAGCTTCGAAAGAGGCTTTTTTTGTGTCTGTTATTTTGTGGTTTCGAATGTTTAAGTAATGAGATTAAACAAAAGGCATTAGTTTCTTTTTATTTTTAGTAAAAGTGAATTTCCAATTACTACAACATCCGAAAATGCCATTGCCAAAGCTGCAATCATAGGTTTTAAAAATCCTAAAGCTGCAATTGGAATAGCTATAATATTGTAAAAGAAAGCCCAAAAGAAATTTTGTTGAATAGTTCGATAGGTTTGTTTTCCAACAAGTAAAGCTGTTTTCAAGGAGTCTAATTTTTTATCGACTAAAATAACTTCAGAACTATTAATCGCAATATCTGTTGCCGAACCAAATGAAACTCCAACATGAGCTAGGGCTAAAGAAGGAGCATCGTTTATTCCATCACCAACCATAATTACATTATGATTTTTATTTAGTTTTTCAATTATTTTTAATTTTTCTTCAGGTGACTTTTCATAATAGAAATCATCTAAATATAATTCTCGAGCTATTTCATCACAGTTTTTTCTTCTATCTCCAGATAGTAACATTGTTCTGTATCCATTTGATTTCAGCCAATTAATAGTCTCTTCAGCATCAATTTTAGCTTGATCTTTAATCCATAATTCTGCAACCACAGATGTTCCGTTAAATAAAACTAAATCTGATGTAAGTTCTCGAGATGTTAATGTTTTAGAATATTGATTAGATACAAGTTGATATAGATTCCCATCAGTATCAGTTCCTTTAACTCCTTTTCCTCTAATCTCAATTACATCTTGTAAATAAATAGGACCCACTTCTTTATTTAATGCCTTTACAAGTGACTCTGCNATTGGATGATTACTCTGTTGTTCAAGTGATAATATGACTTGCTTAATTTTCTCTTCCGACTCTTTGTAGCAGTTTAATTTATTAAGAATAAACTCTCCTGTTGTGAGTGTACCTGTTTTATCAAAAACAATTAAATCGGCACTTGCTAATTTCTCTAATGTAGCGCCTCCTTTTATAAGGACTCCATTTTTCGCTAATTTCCCAATACCAACCATTACTGCTGTTGGAGCAGCAAGACCCATTGCGCATGGACAACTGATAACAAGAANTGCGATTGAATTCATTATTGCAGTTTGTAAACTGTATTCCAGTACAAATAAATTTAAAAAGAAGGCTAAGATTGAAGCACTAATAACAGTAGGTACAAAAATAGCGCTAATTTTATCACCAAGTTTTTGAATTTTGGGCTTTTGTATTTGGGCATTTTTAACAAGGTTAATTATTTGATCTATTGTAGACTCACCAAATCTTTTAGTAACTCTAACTAAAGCCGATCCAGAAATTACGGTAGTACCGCTAATAACATCCGTTAATGTATTTTTAAAAACAGGAATACTTTCTCCTGTAATTAATTTTTCATCTAATTCTAGTTCACCAGAAGCGATGATGCCGTCAACAGGAAGTTTATCTCCATTATTAATTCGGATAAAATCATCAATTTTTAATTCTTCAACTTTAACGCGTTCTATTTGTTTTCCATTTGAAACACGTCTAGCTATTCGAGGGCGAAGCTCTTCTAGATCAGATAGCGCAGAGGTTGTTTTTTTAATGGCATTTTCTTCCAGTAGATTTCCTAAAAGGACTAAAGTTATAATTGCTGCAGTTGTTTCAAAAAATAAATAATCGTGAATATTCCCTGTAATTACAAACGCACCATATAGACTATAAAAGAAAGCAGATAAGAACCCCATCGAAACTAAAACGTTCATATTAAGAACTCTTGTTTTAATTCCAAAATAAGCACTCTTTAGAAAATAGACACCTCCAGATAGGATTACAGGAATCGTTAGGGCTAATTGTAAAATAGGGTTGTTTAATATAGATTCCTTTTCTACAACCATGTGCAGCATTAAAGGAATTGTGAAAACACAGGATATTAAGAAGAGGTATTTAACTTTTGAAAATTTTTTTTCATTCTCATTTTTTATAATAGTGAATCCGCTAAGTCTTATTGAAGACTTAACTTCTTTAATATCAATATCTCCAGTAAAAGAAGCTTCTCCAGTACTAAAATTAACATTGATTTCTTGACCACCTAATTTTTTAATTGCGCGCTCTACCGAGAAAGAACAATTCGTACAAGTCATCCCATCAATTTTCAATGTATGTTTTGGGTTTTTCTTCATAACAATAAAGTTAACGATAAGTATTGCAGTAAATTTGTTTGAAATTAAGTTTTTTTACTATCTTTGCAGTCATTATGGCGAGGTTAGCTCAGTTGGTTAGAGCATCGGTTTGTGGTACCGAGGGTCGCCGGTTCGAATCCGGTACTTCGCCCAGGATAAAGCTCCAGTTTTTACTGGGGCTTTCTTGTTTCTATAGCTTTCTGTGATTTTATCGTTTTAGTCTAAAATTTAAGCCTANATTTCTTTTTTTTAACGATTGCTTTTTCGTGCATACCAAGGCACCCGTTAATCAATAGTTTAGAAATTGGAATTGCACCTAAAAGGTGAAGAAAAAAGTTAAGGTAGTTAAGCNGCTGATTTCATGTTGTTAATTTGATTGAATTCTAAGATTGATTTTCCGTTTAAAGCTGAATGTCTTCTTTTTCTATTGTACCAAGTTTCAATGTATTTAAAAATCTGTAATTCTGCTTCCATTCTTGTTTTGTATTTGTTATGATAAATTAATTTAGTTTTGATTGTTTTAAAGAAACTTTCAGCAACTGCGTTATCCCAAAAATTACCTTTTCTACTCATCCTTTATTCTACTAAACAGTTCGGTTTTAAATAATTAGTAAACGCTTTAATTCTTCTCGTTCAGGGTTTAGAATACCTATCAACTTACCTACTCCAGGGAATACTTCGCCTTTTCCTTCTCTTTTAAAATACTCTTTTCGCCAACGGTAAAGTAATGCTCCGTCTATTCCTAAACTGATTGCTGTATCTTTTATATTATCAGATTTCTCATTCAAATGAACTGCTTTGAGTTTAAATTATTTGCTGAATTTTGTTCGTTTCCTCATAGTTTAAAGTTAATTATCAAAATAAACTTCAACTATCTTAACTTTGCTCTCTCCTTAAAAGTAGCAACTCCATTAGCCATTTGTGATAAAACTGCAGAAGCTTTAGTTGAGTTAAAAAGAGNCGATATTCATATATCAGATTCTANATTTTTTTATGATGGAGGAGGGTGTTGTTAATTACTTTAAATAAAGCATAAATAATTAAAAAGAACTAATTTAGCCCTATGTGTAAATGGGGNTTTTTTATTNTTCTTAGTTTTTTATTGGGTTGCTCTCAGTCACCCAAAAAGAAAAGTTTAAATGCAGTTTCGAATTTCCAATCTGATTTATTTGAGGTTAAAAAAGATTCCGTTTTCACTTATACTTTTAATCATGAAGTTTTATCATCACTAGAGTTATCTTCCTTTAGGAAAGTTGTTTTGTTATCCACACCATTTTACGCTTATGTTGAGAAGTTAGGTGCTGAAAATAAAGTGGTGGGTTTGTTTAATAAAAGTAGAGTAGGTAATGTTTCTGATTTTATTATGTCTATAGGGGAAGGAAGTGAAATTGATATTGAGCGAATTATTAGCTTAAACCCTGATTTGATAATTTGTAATTCTTATCAATTAGAAGCGTTAGAGTCGATACGGACAGCCAAGTTGCTTGTTGATGATTTTAATGAATCAAGCCCACTTTGTAAAGCTTCTGTCATTAACTTATTTGGAGCTGTTTTCAGTAAAAGAGTGAAGTCTAAATTAATATTTGATTCAATAGTGAAATCCTATGCAAAACCAGATTTTTTAGACTATTCGATTGGACAATTAAATAATTTTGGAGGTGTATGGTATCAACCGGGATGTGAAACATATTTAGCAAACCTGGTTAAAGATGCAGGGTTACAAATGAATTGTGTAGACGGGAGGAAAACNAGTGTCGTTTTATCTCAAGAAGAAGCNCTTGTAGCAATAAATAATTCAGATTATTTATTGTTTTTTGACTGGGAAAAAACGGAAGAAGGNTTGAACGATCGATTAACAGAGGCAAGAAGATTATCAAAGAATAATTTGAAAATAATTTACTGTAATACTTATCAAAGCGAATTTTTTCAGAAAAGTATTTTGATGCCAGGTAAAATCATTAACGACTTAAACAAAGTAGTAAAAACAAAAAAGGAAGGTGAGTTTTTTAAAATCATAAATCTTGAAAAATAAACTGAGTTATATATTGATTTCGCTCCTGATTACTCTTGTTTTGATTGAGCTAATGTTAGGTTCTGTTGATATTTCAATACTTGATGCAATTGAAAACTCAAATTCTATCGCGAATGACATTTTGTTCACTCGAATAAACAGAACAGTTTTGGGTATTATTGTAGGTGTTGGATGCGCATTATCAGGTTTAGGAATTCAAACCATTTTTAAAAATCCATTAGCCGGACCAACAACTTTAGGTGTTAATTCAGGAGCTAGTTTAGGGGTAGGTATATATTATTTAATACCGGGATTCGCAGTGCAGTTCTCAAGTTTAGGTTTAGGTGTATTTGCTATTTTAGGAGCTGTTTCTTTTTTGTTATTGTTGATTTCAATCGCTGGAAAAGCCTTTAACTTAACTTTTGTTTTAATTGTTGGTTTACTGTTGAGTTACGGAAGTTATGCTGTGTTGGAGGTCTTATTGCAACTAAGTGATTCGGTAGGAATGAAAAACTATATTTTTTGGGGAATGGGCAGTTTGAACAAAGGGAGTTTAGAATCCATTACTGGGCTTGCTTTAATTTCAATTCTAGGAGTTATTATTCTTAAAAAACAAGCGAATTGGCTAAACGTTTATAATTTGGGAGAACATGAGTTAAAACTCGTCTCGAATAAATCAATTGGCTTTAATAAGAGGTTTTTGTTGATTGTTTTTGGTGTTTGGATTGGTTCTATAACAAGTGTTGTTGGTCCAATTGCATTTGTAGGGATTGTAGTTCCAAATGTTTTGAAATTAATTTTAAAAACGTCAGATATTAATCGGCTTTTACCTTTGAGCTTGTTATTAGGAGCAATCCTTGTTTTGTTAGCTGATTTGATATCAAGAGGAGCTTTTGGCGGAGTGTTATTGCCTATAAATGCGGTATTAAGTGTATTAGGTGTTCCTATAATTATATATTTTATTTTTAAAAAAATGAGTTTTGTTAAAGGTTAATAAATTACATATTGGATATGATAAGCCTTTATTGAAGAACTCAATGACTAAGGAGTGGGAAATAGGTTCTGTCGTTGTTTTACTTGGAGACAATGGAGTAGGGAAGTCTACATTTTTAAAAACGTTATCTGGTTTACACAATCCTGTTTCGGGTAAGGTTTTTCGAGAAGATGCTATTATTGGTTGGGTTGATTCCAGTATTTCTAAAGGAACGTACTTGTCGGTAATGGATTTCTTAAGTTTTGGTGTAGACTCAACTCATGAAGAAAAAGAGTTTTGGTTATCAAAGTTTAATTTGACCTTAGCTTTTAATTGTTTTATAGATGAAATAAGTGACGGGCAATTCAGGAAACTTTGTTTAATTAGACAATTACTAAAAAAACCAACTATTTTATTTTTGGATGAGCCAACCGTTTACCTTGATGTAAAAAGTAAGCTTAATTTATCAGAAATATTGAATGAATTAAAATCATCTTGTTTGATTTTTTGTTCGACTCATGATTTACATTTTTCCGAAAAAATTCAGACAGAAACGCTTACGTTCTGAAGAAATTAAATTAAGCAGAAGTTTTAAAGTTTTCCCAATAAAAAAGCCCGTCATTCAATGAATGGCGGGCTTTAAATTTATAGTAAGTTAATTACTTTACTTCAACTAATTCTACAACAAAAATTAATGCTGCAAAAGGAGGTATGTCTTGACCCGCACCTCTTTCACCATATCCTAATTCAAAAGGAATGTAAAATTTAAATTTAGCACCTGGAGACATTAATTGTAACCCTTCTGTCCAACCTGGAATAACTTTGTTTAATGGGAATTCAGATGGCTCACCTCTTTTGTATGATGAATCAAAAACATTACCATTCAATAAAGAACCTTCGTAATGCGCTAACACAGTGCTTGTATCAGTTGGTTTTGCACCAGACCCTTCAGTAATAATTTCATATTGTAATCCTGAAGCAGTAGTGATGATTCCTTCTTTTTCACCGTTTTCGGCTAAGAAGACTCTTCCTTCTTTTGATTGGATATTTGAAACGAATTCAGAATAAACTTTAATAGAATCTTCAGAAGGCATTGTTTCGTTTGTCCAGAAATCTAACATTCCTTCTTCAAACTTTGAAGAATTCATATAATTTGCAAGAGGAGAGGTTTTAATATCAGAGAAGAATAATTTTGAGAAAATATTCTGAACCTTTACTAGATCTACACCAGCAACAGTTTTGAAATTTTCTGTTCTACCAGCAATTTCTCTTAATTCTGTAACCGAGATTTTTGGATTAAAGTCACCCAATCCATTTGCCCTATAATCCGCAAATGATTTAATTAAATCATCAGGGTTTATGAATGTTAATTGTTGTTGCTTTATTTGACTTGCAAATGATACACCGTGCACAAATGATACAACATCTAAATCAGCTGTATTGTTTTCTAACATATTATTTGATTTAGAATCAGTTACTTCGTTAGATACAACATCTTCGTTGTTTTCTTCAATATTTGATTCTTCAGTAGCGTCTCCACAACTAGCTAAACCGATTGATAATGCGATGATTGGTAAAAATTTAATTTTCATTACAGTAGATTTTTTCTTTTTAATATTGTTTCGGTAAGTCTTCTGTCTCCTTCTTTTTTAAATACAGAAAACGGTAAAAATATGAATTGAGCTTTACTCATTGTTAATACATACCCATCTTTAATTTTATAAGCACTTTTAAAGCTTTTCCATTCAACTGGCATTCCATGCTTTGCATCAATTTTTAAGAGGAATTGCTTTCCATCAATTTCATAGTTCATTTTGTAAAAAAACATTTTCCCCATTTCATGTTGAGTAAAACCTGCAAATTGAATCATCCAAAAACCGATGTAAAGTGCAGGTACTAATAACCCAACTAAAAAAAGTGTCCAAAACCAACTTGTAAAGATGAAACTCAAAATTAAAAGAACAGCACAAGGAACCCCGTAAAGCCATTCCTTCTTTACTAAAGCCTTAGTAGCAATTGCGATATACTTTTTCTTTTGTAATTCGTATCTCTTGGTTGTAACTTTCATTAGCTAAAAATTTATGGCGCAAAGATAACCATTCAATTGAGAAGATTTGTTAATAGTTCTTAAAGTTTTTAACGCTCAAACAATTAATAATCGTAACACACAAAAAAATCTGCTTAATTACCTTTTATTTTTCTTGTTTTACAAATTTTAAATGTGCTTTTGTAGTGTAGCCAGTATTTGTGTTATTTAAGCTAATATCTAAAGGTTTGATAATCAAAAACAGCTTTCTCCAATAAACCATCCGTTAAAACTTTGATGTATTTTATTTGAGCATTTATTCTCTCATTGTCTCTAAAGTTTAGCAAAAACAAAGAGCTTTCTCCTAATTTAAATAATGTGTTTTCAGCAAGATATAGTTCCTTGTAAGCGTTTAAATTTTGCATTTGGAGTTCTATTTGATTGTCAAAACTTTCCCAGTTATTTAAACTTTTTTCAATTTCAAACTTCGTTTTTTCAATCTTTAAACTTGTTTTTGCTTCTAAGTCTTTTAGTTTATAGTTACTGATTTGTAGTTCACCTCTTTCTTTTCTTAGGAATAGAGGCAAAGAGACTTTTGCACCCCATTTGTAATTATCTATATCATAATTATTAAAGTTAATGTCCCGGATTTCCGGACTCAGACTGTTGTATTTTAATTGAACAGTAGGCTTTAGATTTTCTCTTTTTAACTTTAAATCAATTCTAGCAATTTCTAAATTGTTTTGTATGAAAAGAATTTCTGGATGAGTAGAAGCCCAGTTGTCAATTTGAGTAGACATTTCTTTTTGAGGTTGCGGAAAAATAATTCCCTCATAAATAGCAGGATTTAATCCATCAATTTTTAAAGGAATAGTGCCCTCATGCCATAGATAAACCTCTAATGATCTTTGCTTATTTTGTAAGAAAAGGCTGCTTTTTTCTAGGCTTAGTTTTCTTTCTTGTAAAGTGATATAACTCTTTAAAGTATCAACAAATGGTTTATCTCCAAGTTCAGCTGATTTTTTGATGTTTTTAAACCTTTTTTCAGCAACAGTTAACGCGTTTTTATAAATCAATTGGTTATTGTAAGCTTTAAACCAATTCCAGTAGTTTACACTTGCTTCCAGCATTAATTGATTAATTACTAGTTTTTGCTCTAAAATTGAGTTTTCAGAAATTAATTTTGCTTCTTTTAAAACAGCTCTTCTTTGGTCAATAAAAAGTCCTTTTCCTAAATTAACACTCCCTCCTAAATTCCATAGTCCATTATTAGGTGTATTGTTTTCTGGATTTAAATAAAGTCCTCTAGTATTTTCATAACCTCCTTGAAGGTTGATACCATACCAAGTAGGTATTTTAAACCCAGCATCTAATGTTGTAAAGTAATCTTTGTTTTTGTATCTTTTTTGAGTTAAATCACTACTTAACCTAGGGTCAAAATTACCTCTAGCTTTTAATAGTTCCCCGTCCCCAATTTTAACTTTATATGAAGCTGATAATGATAAGGGATGGTGGTTAGCGACTTTGCTTAAAAACTGCTCAAAAGCCAAAACAGAATCTTGTCCTACGCCTATTTGAGAAACGAGTATTAATAATATGATTGAAATATTTTTCATCATTTTT